>Ga0208884_100069_pt1 | contig 92344 bp, 80 predicted proteins | sample LakWasMet68_HOW9_2_FD_183898 | JGI IMG/M metagenome (GOLD analysis project Ga0208884, IMG submission 183898) | Freshwater sediment methanotrophic microbial communities from Lake Washington under simulated oxygen tension - Sediment Metagenome... | ecosystem: Environmental > Aquatic > Freshwater >... | reverse complement strand
CTTCCTGGAAGGTCGTAGTCGGCGAGGCAGAAGAGCGTATTTCGATGCTCAAGAGCACCGGTTCCCGTCATGCCGCCGAACGGGTGCTCGATCAAATCAAGAAGGCGGTTGATAAAGGTTCCGAGGAGCTGGTCGATAAGGCGGTCAAGTGGTGGCTGTACGACAAGCAGCTGTACAACCTGAAGCGTATTGCCCGCACCGAAATGGCGACCGCCGCGCATCGGGCGGTGATTGCTTCGACTGAAGGCGACGATACCATCATCGGCTATCAATGGCGCTTATCGTCCAGTCACCCGGTCACCGACATTTGCGATTATTACGCATCGATTGAGATGGGCCTGGGTAAAGGCGTATGGACTAAAGAGGCCGTGCCACGTCATAAAGCCCACCCGCATTGCATGTGTTTGCTGATCCCTCGCGTTACGCCGATCAAGCAAAACGGCTCAACGAATTACGTCGAGTTTGTCAGGAACAGTCCGCCGGATCGGCGCAACCGGTTATTGCCGAACTGGGCGCAAACGGCCATCAAGGACGGTGCGAAGCTGGAGGATTTGATTAGAGCAGATGGCTTGGGCTTGATGACCCAGGAGGTGTTTATGAAATAGTTTTGACAAAACCCAAACGAAGATTTAACCTGATCCCGCTCTGGCAAAATCCAGTGCCGGGATTGCAACCCCGTTTATAACCACAAGATGCCAGCGCATCACAGCGCTTTTTTTATGTCTACCGTTTTTCAGTTTATGGTGGGCTGGCACAGGCCGCGTTCGCGCGGGCCGCTTCCTTGTGGGCGGTTGTTGCAACCTGTGTCAGTCCATCGCCCAAGCAACTAAGCGATGGTCTTCTTAATTTTTCACAAGGAGAACTATCATGAACCAATTAACACCCGTCATAGCTAACATCACCATCCGTCAGGATAAGCAAGGCCGTTTTAACCTTGTTGATTTGCATAAAGCATCAGGCGGCGCAAGCCGTCATTCTCCAAGTTACTGGTTACGTAATCAGCAAACCCAAGAATTTATCACAGAATTGCGTAACTCATTGATTTTATCGGATTCAGGAAATCCTGAAACCGATAAAGTCCATATTGAACCTGTCAATATCGTCAAAAGCTTCTTCATGGACCAGGGGACTTATGTGGTCGAGGAACTGGTTTACCCTTATGCGATGTGGGTCAGTCCAACCTTCCATTTGCAGGTCATCCGCGCCTATGCAGCTTTAGTCAAAGGTCGCCAGCCCGCGCCCCAAGCTACGCCAGCCGCACCCGCCAGCGTTGAAGCTCGCCTGGATCGTCTTGAAAGCGTGATGACCACGATGGCAACCCACATGGGCACTTTGGCCGAAGTATCAGTGCAGCAAGCGCAAAAACTCGAAGTCACCGCCCGCTATATCGGCCTGCTGGAAATTAACCAGAAAGGCAAGATCAAGGTAACCCGTGCGATAGAGGCTCAGGTGTTGGCGCTCAGGGCACAAGGCATGAGCATGGGCGACATCGCCCGGACACTGCGCATTTCAACGACGGCAGTGAGTTTATTGATCAACGGTAAGTACCCACTGTCCGCGTCACAGACGGCCTTGCCGCGTGAGTCGGTCGAGGAAGCCCTGGAAACCCTGGTAGAGGCCGAACGCTCTGCGCTGCTGTCCCGTTTAGCGCAACTGGATGGCGAACAATGAGCCCGCAAAATCCATTGATTGAAGCCCTGGACCGGCTTAATCATATTGCCTCATGTCAGCAAGCGGTTAGCGATCTGCTGATACCCGAGACCGATTTGCATGCGGTCAACCGCGACCGTCTGGCCGGGCTGTTAGCGTTTTTGAATGCTGAGAGCCAGCTCGCCCGCGAACAGCTGGAAGTGGTGCTGAAATCAGGCAAAATCGTTAATATTCGCTCGGCCAGGTGATTGGGTTTATACTCCCCAAAAAATAACGCGTTACAGGCGCAAAAAATACCTAAGCCAGCCTACGGTAGTACTTTTTTATTATCGTTAAAATTAAGTGCAATTTAAATGGGTTCCTGTCGATGTTGACTAGGTATTATTACTTAACTTTATTGCTGATCTAATTCTTAATGCCCGAAGAGCTCCGCGGAACTTGTTCCGTCGGGGCTTTTTTATGCGCGTTGTTTATTCTGTACCGGACATTTGAATTTACCCTAAGCCGGAGTCCGAAAAATGGCAGAACCTACCGATCCAAACGCCAATCCCGAAAATGCCGGGACAGGCGGCGCGAATAACCCAACCTCCACTATCACCCCCGCAGCCGGTGTTCCGGCTGCGGATGTGCAGGCACAAATCAATCAAGCCCTCACGAAACAGCAAGAGCAATTCAATGCTCAGTTTAAAGAGGCGACCGGTCACGGTGACTTAAAAGCGTTTACCGAGGCTCAACTACAACAGCAGGGTAAGTTGCAGGAACTGGCGGACAGTCATAAGGCCGGAGAGCAAAAATACAAAACCAAGTATGAGCAGGCGGCGATTGGTAACGCATTATTGGCGGCGTCTACGGAAGCGCTTGATCCGGCGATTATTAAAGACCTGTTGGCCGGCAAGGCCGTGGTTGACGATAAAGACAACGTTACTATCGACGGCAAACCTGTCGCTGATGCCGTTAAAGCATTGCTGACAGAAAAACCATTTCTGGCCAAGGCCCAGGGCGACACGGGTTCAGGGACTCCTCAAAACATAGACGGCGGCAAGCAGCTTGCCAGAGCAGAGTTCGAAAAGCTGGACGCTGCCGCTAGAAACAAATTCATTAAAGACGGCGGCGCCGTCGTTTAATCTCCATTACTCAAACAGATAGGAAAAACCCATGGCTAATACGTTAACCAATCTTATCCCGACTATGTACGCCGCGCTGAACGTAGTATCGCGCGAATTGGTCGGTTTTATTCCTGCGGTATCACGAAACTCCATGGTTGAGCGCGCGGCGTTGGATCAGGAGGTTCTGGTTCCGGTCGCCGGCATCGGTACGGCTGCCGATAATACGCCGGGGGCTGCTCCGCCCGACACCGGGGATCAAACTGTCGGTAATGTCGGTATTAAGATTACTAAATCCAAGCATATCCCGATTCGATGGAACGGCGAGCAAACGTTGGGCATGAAAAATGCCGGTACTTTTGACGATACCCTAAAGCAACAGTTCGAACAGGCATTCCGACAACTGGCTAACGAAATCGAAACCGATCTGGCTGGCGCTTATAAGTTTGCATCTCGCGCCTATGGTACAGCCGGAACCACGCCGTTCGCTACAGCGGGCGACTTGACCGACTTCGCCGGGGTGCAGCAAATCCTGGATGACAACGGCGCACCTAAAGGTGACCGGCATTTGGTCATTGGATCGTCCGGCATGTTCAATATTCGCGGCAAGCAGTCAGGGCTATTCAAGGCTAATGAGGCCGGTACTGATGAGCTGTTGCGTAAAGGCACGTTGACCGAGGTTGAGGGGCTGGCCTTGCATAATTCGGCGCAAGTGCTGGCTCACACCAAAGGCACCGGCGCAGCCTACCAGACTAATTTACTTGCCGGTTACGCGGTCGGCGATACCGGTATCGCTGTCGATACCGGAACCGGTACGGTGTTGGCGGGCGATGTGGTGACGTTTACCGGCGATACCGATAAGTACGTTGTCGGCACGGCTTTAGCGGCCGGATCGCTGGCGCTGAACAAGCCCGGCTTACGTAAAGCGTTGGCCGACGATGTCGCCATGGCGCTGGGTAATGGTTATCGGGCTAATTTGGCTTTCCATCGCAATGCGATTGTGTTGGCGACACGCGCGCCCGCTTTGCCCGGAGGCGGCGACGTGGCAGTCGATACTTTTATGCTGACCGATCCGGTCACCGGTTTAACGTTTGAAATCGCGCTTTATAAGCAATTTTTGCAAAACGTTATTCATGTGCGGCTTGCCTGGGGCTGGAAAGCCATCAAGTCAGAGCATATTACGCTGTTGTTGGGTTAATCGTCATGGCTGCTACTAAGAAAGATAAACCGGTTGGTGGTTCGCAAGCAGAAACATCGACCGTTGACCAGGATAAAACCCCACCGGAAAAGGAAGGTTCTGGGTTGGTATGTATGTGCCTCAATGATGCGCCTGAAGGTTATGCCGGTCCGACCACTGCCGATGTGCATTCGTCTGAAGTCGAAAACTGGAAGGTCGGCGGTTGGGTCGTTGATCGGGAACAGCAAAGCGAGGGCGAACATGCGGAAACTACTGATGGCTCTGCTGCTGCCGCTGATGATGCATCATCAGCGGCAGTGGCTAACGGGGACGCCGCCAATGGGACGGCCTCGGATTCAAATGAGGCCAGGGGCTAGATGAGCAGCATCACTTTCGACCTGGGTAATGCGCCGTCGGTATTGGCCGCGTTGCGTAATCCACGAAACGCCCAGCTTGTCGCTAATGCGATGGCTGAGAGTTATGTTGACGACACCCTGGACCTGATTCAATCCGGCCGGAGCTTTACCGGCCGTAGCGGTCAATTGGCGCAATCGATCGGTTGGCGACCTGCCGGCAATGATAGTGCTGACGTTTATGCCAATGCGGCGTATGCCGGATTTGTCGAACAGGGCACTCAGCCGCATGTGATTCGCCCTAGAAACCGGCAAGCGTTGCGTTTCCCCGTGGGCGGCGGTGCTGGGTTTGGTTTTGCCAGGGTAATCAATCATCCCGGCAGTCGACCGCACCCGTTCTTTTTTGCCGATAGCGCTGCGCGTGGCGAGCACCTGCAAGCCGCCGCCCTGTCTGTTTTAGCGAGGATTATTGCCAATGGCCAGTAAATACGCACAAACAACCGATTGCGTCGATCCCGCTGTAACGGTGACACAAGCCAATGTTGAAGACGCCGATGTCTATGTGGACGGCGTGCTGTGGGAGCGCGGCATCGATCCCGCCGATGTGACCTTGCCCAATGACCGCTTGAAAACACTGGCGGCAACCTGGGCGATCCGCTTAGCGGGGATCCAAGGCGCGATGAGCGATAACTCGTTGCTGATGGATAAAGCCAAGGAATACCAGAAAACTGCCGAGCTGTTGGCGAAACAGATCACCCGTGAGTCGTTAGGTTTAGCCGCTGTCGCCGGTTCCGGCGGTTACGGTACGGTAATGCTGGGGCGCGGCTGATGGCTCTCGATGCCCTGTTGGATCTACGCAACCGCATTAAAAGCGACGTGCCCCTGGAAGATTTTTTTATCGCCCATTACGACAAGCCGGCCAAACACCTCATCGGCTATAAGCGCAGTCCCAATGCTAACGATTATCCCTGCATTTGCTATGTGCCGGTTAAGTCTAAAAACAAGGATATCGCCAATCAAGAACTGATTAGCGTCATTATCGGCGTCAACGAAAAAGCGATTGTCAATGATGTGATGCTGGGGCATTTGCGCGTTGCCGAAGCGGCCGAGTTGCTGGTCCCGATCATTAAAGAAGGCCTGATCGGCAATAACACGATCATTTTTGACGATTACGAAACTTTCCCCGACATGGGCGAACGCCACCCTTTTTACGAAACTGAATTGATTTTTAAATTATCACGGAGACAGTGATGACCTTTGATGACTATAAACAATCCGGCAAGTCCGGCTGGTATTGCGCCGAACGCGACGAGTGGTTTTTAGACGGTGAAACACCGCCGCCACTTACTAAGCCGGTTAAAGCCGCCGCTCCAGCGCCGGAACCCGAATTAAAACCAGAGCCCGCAGCACCTGAAGCGGCACTAAAAACCAGCAAAGGAGCCAAGCACCATGCCAACTAACCCAAGATTAGACTCGAAACGCTTTATCCTGGTTCAACCCGAATCAACGCCGGGCCTTGCAGGATCGCTGGAGACGGCCATCGGCATTTATGCCGAAACGCTGAAAGTCGAGCCGCTGAAAGCTAAAACCATCGACCGCAACCCGATCCGTCCTTTCATGGGCGGCAGTATCAAAATAGTGGCCAGTTTCGATGCGCAAATCGACATCGATGTCGCCCTGGCGATGGGCGGCGATGCGGAAGGCGTGCCAAAGCCGGGCGCAACTCCCGCTTATGATCCGCTGGTGCGCGGTTGCGCTATGGCAAGAACCACCTCGGCCACGGCGGTGACCGGTACGGCCCAGGGCGGCACCGTCAATCTGTTGAAACTGGCGGGCGGCGCCTCGGCGACCGATGACGCCTATGCCGGGTTATCGGTGCAGGTCGGCATGGCGTCCGGCACCGCGCAAGCGCCCGGATCGGCCGATAAAGCGCTGGTCAAATTGGCCGCGACCGATGCCGAGCATACCGGCACCTTGCAAGCCGGATCGACCACGACCGATCTTAATTTCGCCACGACCGCATCGGCGGAAGATGATTATTATGTCGGCATGACCGTTGTAGTCGGTGCCGAATCGTCGGTGATCAGTGCCTATGACGGCACCACAAAAATAGCGACGGTGACGACACCGTTTGCGGAGGCTCCGCTGTTGGTGACGTACACCGTGCAGCATGTCAATGATTATTATGTCGGCATGTCGGCAAGGATCGAGCATTTTGCCGGCACGATTGTCAGCGCCGGTTTCTCTGTTTCCACTGTCAACGACATTTATCTGCCGTTGAGCGAGGTCGGCACCAGCAACGTCCAAGGCTGCGATATCGAGATCACCACCGGCGCGGCGGCTCCGGAATTGCGCAAGATTGTTCTTTACGACGTCGGCACTCGCCGGGCAACGCTACAGACCAAAATCGGCACAGCGCCGACCGATGCCAGCACCTTTGTCGTATCGGAGCAGCGCGATGTGATTGCCTTCAACGGCACGACGCGTCTGCTGACGCTGAAATCGCCGTTAAAGTTTGTTACCACCTCGGCCACGTTATATACGCTGACGGTTGACCGGTTAATTTACGCTTACAACGGCACTAGCAAAATGGCCTCGATTACGCCGGCTCTGCCGCGCAGGCCGACCGCAACGACTACGTACCGGATGAATCCTTATGTTAAATATGCGCCGGTTTCTGACAACCACCTCAGCAACACGTTTTACTATTTCGATGATGGCGCGCTGCATTCGTTTACCTACGCGCGCGGCAATGTCTCGTTCGACTATTCGTCCGGCGCCATCCCGCTGATTAAATTCAGCTACCAAGGTCTGGTGGATCGCTACGAGGATGCGGCTTTTCCGGCGTTTGACTTAACAGCCTGGGTTGAGCCGTTGCCGGTCAATTACGCCAACACCAAGAACCTGATTTTGCACGGCTATGCCGACGCGGTCGCCAATAAGATTAGCGTTGATTTAGGTAACGAACTGGTGCATTCGAACGACATCGGCGACGAGAGCGTTTATATCAAAGACCGTAAGGCGAAAGGCTCGATCATGATCCGCTCGCCTTTGCAATCTGAGTTCGATATTTATTCGGACGTGAGAAATGCGGTTATCGGGCCGATGTTATTTACGCATGGTCCGATCGGCGAGCAAAGCGCGTTGTTCCAAAAAGCAGTCCAACTGCTGAATCCGAGCGATTCAGAAAAAGATGGTGTAAAGATGACGACGCTTGAGCTCAACATACCGCCACACGGCACAGGTAATAACGAAGTTATTTTTATTTTGCAGTAACCTTTTTAACTGGAAATAGTCATGGCATTAGTAGTAAGCACAGAAGATTTACAAGATGAAGTTACACGTACCGTATCGGTAGACGTTAAGGAACCGGGTCCTGGGGATAAAATTATCCCCCACAAATTAGACATCACCGTTGAAGTCATGGATCGCGAAGACTGGGGGAAATTAACGGCAAAATGGGCGCGCCTAAGCCATCTTGCAGCCAAAATGGAGCGTGAAAAAGATTTCGTCATGGATGATGATGACGCGGCAGAAGCGCGCAAACCCATTCATGAGTATGCAGAGCCTTACATCAAGGAGATCGGGCCGATAACCGATGAATCTGGCAATGTTATTGCGTTTTCAGAGGTTGTTAAAGCGGCGCTGATGAAAAAGCCCTGGATACAACCCGGCATCCAGGATGCGTTTTTGGCGGTGCAAAAAGGCATCACCGTAGCCGAACAAAAAAAGACGCGCGCAAAAAACTAATCGCGGCCGGTTACTACTGGGTGATGCAGGAGCCTACTGCATCATCTACAGCAGCTGAGCCGCGCAAAATGACCGATGCCGAGTTTTTCGGCGTGCCGGATCGCAAGGTATCGGTTGCTCCTGGGGATGAGACAGACCGGCCGGAGTGGTATCAGGCGTATTTGAGCAACGGCCGCTTAAAAGAGGATTTTCGGGTTTGGCATGATGCCGGTCCGGCGCTGGATATTTTTTTGTTTTGTCAAACCCAGTGGCGGCACGGCTATAACGGCGTGACCGGTCTGGATTACACCGCAGTGATGGCAGTTATTGCGCCACGTTATCCTTATCCTCCGGAGCAGGTCGAAATAATGGACGACATCCACTTATTCGAGCGTGGCGCAATGACGGCATTTAATGAGTTACGCAAAATCGCCGAGGATAAAGCCGAGGCGGAACGGGAACGAGCTAAACAACGATGAGCGATTTAACGTTAGGATTACGGATTAGGGTCAATGCCGACGGCAGCGCTGAAGTGCTGGGGCAAACTGGCGACAATATAAACCGTATTTCTAATGCCTCCAGCAATGCCAGTCGCAATTTGCGGACTATGGAGTCGGCAGCGGCGGGCCTGGTTAAGACGATAGCGCCATTGGTCGGCATTTATGAGCTGATTAACTTTGGCGATAAGATCATCAAAGATACCGCCACTGTTCAGGATTTGGATACCCGGCTGCACTCGCTGACCGCGACAGCCGGCGATTATGCGCAAACGCTGGGGTACATTGATACGGTTGCCGACGCCCAACATAAAAAAATCAATGACCTTTCCGATAGCTACACCACGCTGCGGAATTTGCAAAACTCCGGATTAATCACCAGCCAACGCACTAAGGAGTTTTTCGAAGGCCTTAATGATGCCGCCAGCGCCTTGGGCGTCGGTAACGATCAATTAAAGCAAACGTTTTTTGGCCTGAGTCAATCATTGGGCATGCTCAATGCTGAAAACTTTAACCAAGTCATGGAACCCATCCCAGGATTACTCCAGGAAATGGATAAAGCCGCAGGTTTACCCGCCGGGGGGTTTAAAAATCTGGTCAATGAAGGCAAAGCAACGACTGCTTTTTTCAGCGATACACTGGCTAAAGCCCTGCATACTTTTGATGGCGCTGCTGCTGCGACGGCGCAAAACATCAATGCACAAACAACCGACATGAGTAATTCCTGGACGCGGTTGATCAAATCGATCGAACAGCCGACCTCGGCTATTTGGGGCGGCTTTTTAACCGGCGCTAAAAATGCGCTCGATAGCATCAGAGAGTTTAACGAAGCGGCCATCACCGTTGGCGATACCAATGTATCGGCCAGCAATTTGGCTAAAGGCGCTTGGGATGTCACCACTCAAATTATCAGCAGTGGTTGGGCAACATTAAAAGAGGCCGGGCTGGGTGCCGCAGCAGATACCGCTTCAGGCTGGATTGTTTCCGGCGACCAAATGCAGAGCAATGTTAAATTCGTGGTCAACGATATGATCGGCTTGTTTGTTGGTCTGGGTCATTCGGTTGGGATCATTTTTGGCGCTCTCGCAATCAATGTCGGCAATACCCTCGATAATGCAACCGCTAGGGCAAGCGCAGCGGCGGGTGATGTTGCCCGTATGGGCGTGGGCGACTTTAGCTTTTCCTCCTCAAAGGCCGTAGTCGATAAGCCGCTGGTTAACGGCTTTGCCGATGTCGGCAAGCAATTAAAGCAAGACCTCAGCACGGATTGGATCGGCACTTATGTGGCAAGTATTGAAGGCGCTGCCGTGGCTCATCAAAATCTAACCGATGAGCAGAAAAAAGCCACGGCAGAAGCCGAACAATCTACAGCAAAGAACTTGCAACTGGCGGCATCGCATAATGCGGTGGGTTCCGCTGCTGGGCTATCTACCGAAGCCACCAAGAAAGCGGCGGCAGAGGCGAAAAAGCATGCCGATGCTATCCGTAATGCAATTGATGCTTTAAACGACCAGCATTTAAAACTTTCGCTGTCAGAGCGCGATTATGAGTTGTCGAAGCTTGCAGCGCTGGGTATGAGCGATGCGGTTCAGACATCGTCAATCGCCATTTGGGATTCCATTCAAGCGCTGGAAGCGCAGAAAAAAGGTATTGATGCTGGCGCATCGGCTATGGATGCTGAGCGCGACAGATATGACAAGTTGACTATGTCGGCACAGCAATATATGTACACGCAATTGCTGTTAAAGGGCGTTAGCCCCGGTACTGCCGTTGAGGTTGTCGCTAAATCCAGCGCCAGCGATGACATTGAAAAGCAACAAAAAGCAATTGATAGCGCCTGGAAATCTTTGGAGAACTACAACAGCACTATCGATAACACAAAAGACAGCATGGGAGAGCTTGGCAAAGTATCTTCGGCGGTGTTTGATGGAGCGTTGGGCGGTTTTTCGTTAATGGTCGGTGCCCTGGAAAAAATGGGCCAGACTATTAAGGACAATGTCAAAGACATGGAAGATCTTGCGAAGCGCCGAGCTGAAATAGATGCAATACAGCCGGATGCCAGCAAGGGATTTACCGACGAATATATAAAAAATGTTAAGACTAAGGTGGCTGCTGATGAAAAGTGGTATCGGGACGTCCAGCAACATGAGGAAAAACAATTACAGACATCTTTAAGCAGCGCCAGACAGGTCGCCGGCGCTGCGAGCAAAATGTTTGGTGAAAAAACCGCCGCTGCGCAAGCCTTTCATGGCATCGAAATAGCTTTGGGTGTGGCTTCGATGGCGATGGAAGCGAAAAAGGTGGCTGTTTACGTGGCCAGTATTATTCCTAAGCTGGCGTCTGGTGCCGCGACTATGTTTGCGCAAAGCGGCTGGGGCGGCTTTGCTGGCGTTGCGGCTATGGGCGCTGTTATGGCGGCGCTGGGTTACGGCATGATGTCTAATTCGGGTGCCAGTAGCGAATCGCCTAAAATGTCATCCGACACAGGCACCGTGTTAGGTGACCCAACAGCCAAATCCCAGTCGATTGATAAAACCTATCAGCTGTTGAGAGATATACATGCTGAAGAATATGCGACATTGCGGAGTATTGATCGTGGTATTGCCGATCTGCACTCGGGAATAACTGACGTTATTACCCGGCTATACCAAGCGGGCGGATTAAAAGACTTTGCTGCTCTTCCTGGTTCTAAATTAACGGGTATGTCTGGTTTCTTGACATCAATAGACCCGATTAACATGGCTGGTTTCGATCCGATTGGAAAAGCTGTGCTCGGATTTTTGTTCGGCGGAAAGCAAACCAGCACAGTTGTCAATCAGGGCATTTCAACTAATCCGACATCAATCAGTAGCATTATGGCAGGCGGGAATCTGTCAGCTCAACAGTTTGCGACAATTGAAACCAAAACCAAGGGCGGGCTGTTTAGCAGTGACAAAACATCATACAGCACGCAATATGCAGCGATAGACGACGCTACCCAAAAAGCGCTTAACAGCGTTTTCAAGAGCATGGGCGAGACTATGAATGGGCTCGCTGATAACCTGGGTATGGGCTTGTCTGACCGCGTTAAAAACTACGTCATCCCGGCGCTAACGGTCGACTTGAAAGGGTTATCCGGCGAAGATGCTGCTAAAAAGCTCGATGGGGTTATTGGTGCTGCTCTCGATACTATGTCGACGTCCGTGTTTGGAGACATCCTCGGTCAGTATCAACAGCTGGGCGAAGGGATGCTGGAGACAACAGTCCGGATCGTGTCGGAAATCGCTATCGTCCAAGATGCGCTCGCGACCAGCGGTTTGAGCATCTCAAGGGACGCGATCGCTATCAGCGATGGACTGGCCCAGGCGGCCGGTGGCATTAAGGAATTTCAGAAACAATTCGATGCTTATTACGATAAATTTTTCTCCAACAATGAAAAGCAGTCTCGCAACAACGCTCAGCTGAACAGTCAATTAGGCGATGTGGCATTAAGTTTGGCGGCCAGTCGCGAGGGCTATCGCCAACAAGTCGAAGCGGTCGATTTATCGACTGAGGCCGGGCAGCATCAATATTCCATGTTGCTCAAGTTGAGCGATGCGGCCGACACCTATTATAAAGGTGTCGAAGATGCGACTAATACTCGCCGCTCGTTAGAGATCGATTACTACAGCGCTGCAGGACGCGCCGCCGATGCGCTGGCCGCTCAGCGTGCTGATGAGATAGCGGCGTTGCAGCTAACAGGCGATGTAATCGCAGTTAACTATAAACGCATGATCTATGCGGCCCAGGATGCTGCTGCGGTGGCCGCAAGACAGCGGGCTTTAGAGGTTTCCTATTATGAGGCGTCCGGGCGGTCTGTCGATGCGCTAAATACCCGGCGCGCTGATGAGATAGCGGCGTTGCGACTCACCGGCGATGCTATCGCGGTTAACTATCAGCAAATGATTTATGTTGCTCAAGATGCTGCTGCTGCGGCGCAGCTGGCGCAACAGCGGCGCGGGTTAGATATTGCGTTAATGGAAGCGCAAGGTAATGTATCAGCAGCTCTCGCCGCGAAGCGCAAAGACGAAATCGCAGCGATGGACATCAGTTTGCGGGCGACGCAATACATGATCTACGCTACGCAAGATCTGGCTGCGGCGCAAAAATCCGCGGCCGATGCGGCTAACGCTGCATTAGATAAGTCGCTGCAACGTTTGACCGCGTCGGTGGCTGCCGAAAAGGATATTGCCAGCAAAAAATATAAAGATGATTCAATGGCGTTAAAAAAACAGCTCGATGCCGCGCTAAAATCAAACGAAACGCAAAAGCAATCAGCATCCGATTTATTAAATACGTTGACATCAGTTGCTGGAAAAATCAGAGCGGCATTAGGATCAACTGTCGTTGATACAGCAGAACTGACACGTCAGCGACGGGTATCGGCTCAGTCTGTATTGCAATCTGCTCTTGATATGGCTCGATCCGGTGGCTCATTGGTCAATTTTACAGGGCTCGACCACGCATTAACTGATATAGCTAAGCCAAGTGAGCAACTATTTTCAACATTCCTGGAATACCAGCGCGACCAAGGGCGCACGGCGGTTGTCATTACCGATTTAGCTGATCATGCGGATACTCAGGTTAGTGTCGCGCAACTTACGCTGACCGCGATTGGTGATGCAGCAACGGCGGCGCAAAAAAATTACGATGATCAGTACGCCATCCTAACTGATACGTACAACGCCGATATTGATCGGCTCGACGGCATATTATCTTCAGCGAAAACCCAAATCGATCTGTTGCGCGGTATTGATAATTCAGTACTGTCACTGGCCGACGCGTTACGCGGTGTTGATTCCGCCAAATCGGTCGCTGCTCAAACGACAGTGTCCGTACCCCCTACGCTGCCATTCCGCGTCAATGAGGGTGCGACGCCGGATGGCTATCAATCATCCGGCGGTGCGTTTTATGACGCGGCCAGTGGTCTCATCAATAGCAAGACCGGTGGCAACTACACGATTCCGTTCGCTCAGCAGTGGGTTAATGACACTCTGGCAGCCGGTAACCCTGCGCTGGTCTACACGACCGCAAAAGCTGAGGGTATTAGCGCTCAATCGCTGGATGCGCTGATGGGATGGAATGCAGGAGCGTCAAATGCCTGGGCATTAGCAAACAAATTACCGGCATTCGCCGCCGGTGGCGATCATTTAGGTGGGTTGCGACTGGTTGGAGAGGACGGTCCAGAAATCGAAGCAACAGGTCCTAGCCGGATATTTAATGCCCGGCAAACACAGGCTATGTTGTCGGGAGGTCAAAATAATGATGAGCTGGTGTCCGAAATCAAAGCATTAACCGCTATAGTAGCAAAGCTTGAGGCGAAGCTTGAAAAAATAGAACGAAACACAGGCGATACTAAGGACAACACAAGGGATACCGCAACAATATTGGGCAAAGTCACGATGGGCGGAACAGAATTACGCACAGTGGTCATAGCATGAGCGTCATAGTTCCGCTGGAAATAACCGACGCAATACTGACATACAGCTCAGTCCCTGAGGTAGCCTCACCCGCTTATGACCCAGGCGCAACTTATGCTGTGGATGCAACAGCCAGCGTAGCAGGCACTCTTGGATTAATATCCGAGTATCAGTCTTTGCAGGCGGCTAATAACGGTCACGCCCCGGCCAGCTCGCCTACATGGTGGAAATGGCTGGGAGATACGTATCAGGTGTATTCTGGCGCAGCTACTTACGTAGTCGGAGAACGGGTTATTGACCCTGTTGCCCACTGGGCGTATGAGTCAAAAAGTGCTGGAAATATCGGTAATGCGTTAACCGATGATGTGCATTGGTTACGAATTGGCAGGACAAATCGCTGGGCTATGTTTTACCTGCAAACAGATCAGCGCACGATTGCGCCATCCCCGCTTACTATCGTGCTAACCGCTGGCGAGCGAATAGATGCATTAGCGCTGCGGCGCATGGTAGCCAATGCAGTAGAAATTACCGAAACAAGCAGCGGAGACACGGTATTCAGCGAAAGCATTAACCTGAATACGCGCGAGGTATTTGGCTATTATGATTATTGTTTTGCGCCATTTTCGACAAAACCGGCCATCGTTCGCGACAACCTACCGCCGTACACTAATGGAGTAATCACGATAACTCTAACGGCAACATCAGGTTTAGTCGAAGTTACTCCCTGTGTTATTGGACGCCATTATTACATCGGTGATATTGAGTATAGCCCGAAAATAGGCGGAAAAAACTACTCGACTGTGAGTCGGCATTTTGACGGGAGCATTAATGAGATGACCCCTAGGCTTGAAATTCCTGAAACTAGGCAAACGTTAGTTCTGAAAAAAAATCGAGTAAATTCCGTCAAAAAACTAAAATCGCAGCTGAATGGAAAAATAGCGGTGTGGTATTGGCTAACGGATACCGACGGGTATTTCGATTTATTGTTGGTCGATGGATTTTGGACCAGTTTTGAATTTGATCTTGCTTACCCTGAGCATGCAAAAATAAACTTAACCGTAGAGGAAATATAATGGCACAAACATCCCCCGTTAGTCCTGACGAATTACCGCCGACGCCCAGCGTCGGAACGCCATCAACGTTTGAAACGCTGATGGATAACTTTTTAGCCGCGCTGGCTCCATTTCGTGTGCAGTTGATTGCATTGGCAATCAACTGTTATAACAATGCAGTGGATTGTTATTACAATGCCCTATCAGCGCTATCATCTGCATCGAGCGCAGCTAATAGCGCAGCGGCTGCCAATGCATCCGCCATTAATACTGCGGCATTAACAGGTGCGGTATTGTGGGTAACAGGAACCAGCTACATTGATGGTTTTTTGGTTTATTCGCCTATTAATGGACGCACATATCGCCGGAAAATAGCAGGGGGCGGGTCGCTGGATCCAAGTTTAGACCCCGATAATTGGTGGCCGATTTTATTGGATATTGTGACAGGCCATCCTTTAAGTCGGCCTGTCCTGAACTTGGATTTTGCAAATACCCAGCAAATAGGCACTAGAGTCGCATTTGGTAGAACTTCTGCCGCGCGGGTCACTGGCAAAATTGGTCCATTGGAACTGTTGCCAGTAAATGTCCCACGATTTGAATATGATCCAAGTACGGGGCGATGCTTAGGATTGCTGATTGAAGAGGAGAGGATAAACTCCATGCCATATGGGGATTCTCCTGATACGTGGCCTGTTTTCTTTGGTGCTACTATAGGTACTACGGATACATCTACTGGTGTTACATTGCATGAGGTTATAGATTCAAATATATCCGATTCATCGGCAATATATAAGGATATGGCAATTAGTAATGATGGAAATACGCATGCGGTTAGTTGTTATTTGAAAAAGTGCGCTCCAAACCCAGCCTCACGATTTGTAGTGCAGATGTACGGTGGTTCAACAGTCACGGCTTACTTTACAATTGATTGGAATACTTTATCTGTATCTGTACTAGGTTCCGGCGGCGTCCTCCTAGCGCTTTCCCCTCAAGGGCATGATGTATACAGGCTGTCAGTAACTGCGACGAATAACAATACCGGGAATACTGTTCTGCGACTACTCCTGTACCCAACTAGCTCTGTTATAGCATCCGACACTGGGACAGTATTCTTCGGAGGTTCCCAGATTGAATTAAATAAAGCATTTACAAGTAGTTACATTCCAGTCCCAGCAGAAGCGGCAATAACTAGGTCAGCAGAAGCGGCGACAATCGCTGAACCTAACTTCGGCGATTGGTACAGGCAGGATGAATTTTCGTTCTTAATAAATTTTATCGCTAATGCCAGCGGAACACGAACAATTCTAGACATTAGCGATAATTCTGCGAATGAACGCATTTATATTCAGTCCGTCTCCGGGGTGACCGCTTTGAAAATAGTTGCTGGTGGTGTTGAGCAATGCAGCATTTCTTTTGGGACTTTAGTTTCTGGCACTGAATATCAAATAGCCATAGCCTACCAGTTGAATGATGTGGCCGCATGTATTAACGGGGGGACTGTTGGTACCGATACTAGCGCTACATTACCAACAGTCACAGCAATGGCTATTGGGTCTAGTTTTTCTGGATCAGATGTATTATGCAAACCTATGGCGGCTATAAGCGGGTGGCCTGTGAGGTTAGCTAATGCGGATCTTCAAGTTCTTTCAACACTTTAAGGATATGCCATGAAACGAATTATAGTAGCAGCACCCGCAGGCATTACATTGGATTCATTATCGCAAGTACAGCAAGAGGCGATCCGCAGGGTGTTTACCGAATATACTCTGCCGATGCCAGGTACTCAGGAATTTTCAGGGAAAATTCTGATTGAGGCAGTGACGGGGGATAATCTCGACCCTAACTCTTTTGCTGACTTAGCATTACCATTCACTCTGATTGGGCTATGGCAGTGGGGCGGGCATGGTTCGATGACCGAAATTCATCCGCTGGACGAATCGTTCATCCATTATCTACCGGATATAATCACCTACGATCCAATCACGCTTGCCGTAGTATCAACTACTGCACCTGTATTACATGAGCCTCATCGTAGAGACGGATGGCCCGCAATTATTTTTGGAGTATACCCATGACAAGTAGCTTAATTGGACGGCGCCCGGACCAAGTTCCGGTGTGTGGAATGCTGGGGGAGCTGGCATTTATGGATCGTAAATCTTTAGTGCCGTCATTAACTCGATTAGAGCGGTCGGAGAATGCCATCCTGGGAATAAACGACTGTTCGCGGTGGTTTGATTTATCGGGTACATTCACGCAAACACTCGAGCGATCAGCAACGCTGGGTAGTTCCTGGCATGCCTATGTCAGAAATTCAGGTACTGGCGACATTACATTAGCCGCAAATGGCTCCGAAACAATTGATTTATTGAACTCATTTATCATGTACCCTGGGGAAGCCAGGTTGCTCGTCTCTGATGGTGCTGCTCTGCACTCAATAGTGCTGTCAGGATTCACTAAAATATTCACCGAATCTGCAACGTTCGTCCAGCCGCCAGGGTACAAACGTTTTCCCGGGATGATAGTTGGAGATGGAAACTCTGGGCAGAGAACGAATAATACGGCAGTTGCATCGGCAGGTGGGGGCGGTGGAGGATGTATGGCATTTGATATATTGGCATCCGCTGTCGGTGCGACTGAGGCGGTAACTATAGGGGTTGGCGGCGCAGCGGTCACTGGGGTGGGCGGTGGTAACCTTGGTACTGGCTCATCATTTGGCTCATTAATTACCGTATTCCCCGGTACCGTCGCTCAGTATGGTGGTGCTGTAGGTATTACGGCGGCGTTCACCGATGGCGTAGGCATGGGATTCGCGGCAACCGGGTCGGCAACCGCTGCAACAGGCACAGATACTGTATACGCGGGAACCAACGCGTCAACCAATGCCTCTACGGCATCGGGTAGCAGTATATTCGGTGCGGCGGCGGGTGGATCTGTAGATGCCAGCGGCAATTTGCGTGCGGCTGGCACCAGTCAATTTGGCGGTGACGGCGGAGCCGCATCAATATCCGGCAACGGAGTGGATGGGGAGGCCCCTGGTGGCGGAGGCGGAGCCACCCAAACTGGAACGCGAAGCGGGGCGGGAGCGCGCGGCGAGTTGCGGATTTCAGGTGTAGTGTAAATTTACAACTTTCATTATGTGCAATTAAATATCCAGTCCCGCAATAGAATCATAAGGCAAATATCGCAGAATCTAACCTTCAAATATCGCGCGGCGCATCAACTGTTCTGGCGTAATGTCTATCGCAAATCATTTTAATTTTTGTCGCATTTTAATTGTTACGCTACAGGGCTGGGGCGTCGGCGGCATTGAGGCTGAAGCGGTGATGCTGGATCAACCTATCTACATGCTGGTTCCCGATGTGGTCGGCATTAAGTTGACCGGCCTGTTGCCGCCGGGCGTGACCGCGACCGATTTGGTGTTGCGCATTACCGAGCTGTGCCGGAAGTTTGGCGTGGTCGGTAAGTTCATCGAGTTTTACGGTTCCGGCCTGACTAACTTGAGCATCCCGGACCGGGCCACGCTCAGCAATATGGCCCCTGAGCAAGGTTCGACAGTCAGTTTTTTCCCTATCGACGACGAAACGCTCAGCTATATGCGCTTTACCGGGCGTCATGCGGATTTGATCGACCTGACCGAGCGCTATGCCAAGGAACAGGGGCTGTTTCGTACCGACGAGACGCCGGACCCGGAATTTACCCAGGTTATGGAACTGGACCTTAGCACCGTTGAACCGTCGCTGGCAGGCCCCAAACGTCCGCAAGACCGCATCGCCCTCAGTGAAGTCGGGCCGACCTACCGGCAAATGCTGATCGAGCCGAGCGGCATCAAAGGCATGGGGCTGTTCGAGCGCGACTTGGATCGTAGCGGCATCGTATCGAAAAATAACGCCGATGAGAAAATTACTCATGGCGCGGTCGTGATCGCGGCGATTACCTCCTGTACCAACACCAGTAACCCATCGGTCATGCTGGCCGCAGGCCTGGTTGCCCAAAAAGCGGTGGAGCGGGGCTTGAAAGTTAAAAACTATGTCAAAACCTCGCTGGCTCCCGGCTCATTGGTCGTAACGGAATATCTAAAACAATCGGGGCTGCTTGGCTATCTGGAACAGCTGGGCTTTTATCTGGTCGGCTATGGCTGCACCACTTGTATCGGCAACTCCGGTCCGCTGGATGAAGCGGTTGAAAAAGCAATAGTGGACAACGATCTGGTCGTGTCGGCGGTCTTGTCCGGCAACCGGAACTTCGAAGGCCGCGTACATCCCTTGACCAAGACCAACTATCTCGCCTCGCCGCCGCTGGTCGTTGCCTATGCGTTGGCAGGATCGACAGCGCTGGACATTACCCGCGAGCCGCTGGGTACGGGCAAGAATGGCCAGCCGGTTTACCTGAAAGACATCTGGCCTACGCCCTGGGAAGTATCCGAAGCGATCAGGCAATTTGTAACGCCGGAAATGTTCCGGGAGCGTTATGCGGATGTGTTCACCGGCACCACAGCCTGGCAAAAAATTGAAGTCCCCGGCACCGAATTGTACGCATGGAATGAAAATTCGACCTATATCAGGAAACCGCCGTTCTTCGAAGGCTTGACGATAGGCCGCGAACAAATACAGCCTCTCGCCGATATGCAGGTGCTGGCTTTGTTCGGCGACTCGGTGACCACCGATCATATTTCACCGGCCGGTCAAATCGCCCCCGGTTCCCCGGCGGCGTTATACCTTTTAGACAAAGGCATCGCACAAAAAGACTGGAACAGTTACGGTTCGCGCCGGGGCAACGATCAAATCATGGCTCGGGGCACTTTTGCCAATATTCGCATCCGAAACCAGCTGGTTCCGGGCGTTGAAGGTAATCTGACGATTTATCATCCGACCGGCGAACGAATGACCTTTTTCGATGCCGCGATGAAATATAAAGAGGCGGGCATTCCGCTGTGCATCCTTGCCGGTAAAGAATACGGCTCCGGCTCGTCACGCGACTGGGCGGCAAAAGGCCCGTTTATGCAGGGCGTAAAAGCGGTCATCGCCGAGAGTTACGAAAGAATCCACCGCAGCAACCTGATCGGCATGGGTATTTTGCCGCTGCAATTTATCGACGGCGAATCGGCTAAAAGCCTGAAATTAACCGGAACGGAAACTTTTGCTATCGATATTTCCGATACCTCGGTTCCGCAACAGGACGTTCAGGTTTCGGCAACAGCGCCTGACGGAACCGTTACGACCTTTAAGGCCGTAAGCCGTATCGACACGCCGATTGAAATTCAGTATTACCGGGATGGCGGTATTCTGCGCACGGTTTTAAAGAAATTAGCCTGAGTTGGATACGTCAATTAGCCGCAAGTGTCGATATTGCGTTCTATCAATGGCTACGGTATCCAGCGGTGAAACGCTATTTGCAGAATCCCAGAAAAATCATTTCATCCATGAAAAGCACGAAAATTTTCAAAAAGTTGTCAATTTCCAGGCTTTCAACCAAAGGGTGAATCACTCAATCAATACAACATATTGACTGATGTTACGCACACATCTAATAAATAAAGCGTAGTCCACGAAAGGCGCGAAAAGCACGAAAAACAAAGTGGGTCCCTCTTCTGTCCGTCATGCCTGTATCAAGCCACATACCTGTCATGAACGTTGTCAAAAGGAATGTGGCTGAATGCTTGGCATTGCATCGTTAACCGAGAAATATACTGTTCTCTATTTTTTCGTGTCTTTCGTGCTTTTCGTGGACTAACCGCGGTTTTTAGGATAAAAGCCATTGCTGTCGGACCTCGACGACAGCGGCAACTCAACAGTCCCGGAAACATGGCCGGTACGCAGACCTTCCAGGTTTTTAAAACCTGGAAGGTCTAACTTGCAGCGTTTAATGGCGCAACAGGCCCCATCCTGCTTGATTTGAAAGTTGCCCGCCCCTCGCGCTACGTTCAGAACAGGCAGAGCGCTGGAACCCCTTAACAACACGAACCGCCGGATGCCGCCGATTCGCCCTGCGGTCCCGGCGTGCAGTCGAACAAACCGAAATGACGGGATTGATCGCCCAACACCTGGAAATGTTCGGCATAGCGGCCGGCGGCCAGCATGTCGGCGGTGTTGCCGCATACCCGTAGCGGCCTTCCGGTTTCGAAATGATGATGGTCGTCCAGGTCGAAAGCGTGAGGATGTTCCGTGATGCTGCCAAGATAACAAGCCACTTGACCGTAATCCTCGCAACGGTCTTCCAATGGCAGCTTGAAGGCGCGGACGGTGACCGAGTGAAACTTGACCATGCCGATTTTGGCGGCAACGTCGGGGTCGTCGAGGCTAATGGCATTTTGTTTAACGACGCGCACGTCGGGGCAACCCAGCGCTTGCAAAATCCGCCGGAAGTCTTCCCAATACAAAGCGCCGCCCAGACATTCGCCCAGCAACACCGGGTCTTGGCGCAAGGCGGCCGGGATACGGCGGTCAGCGAAGACATCGGAAAAATACAACTCGCCGCCCGGTTTCAGCACCCGGAATATTTCCGCCAGCACCCGCGGCTTTTCCGGCGACAGGTTGATCACGCAATTGGACACCACCACGTCGATGCTGTCGTCATCGATTCCAATCGCCGCCAGGTTTTCGATATGGCCGTGCAGAAATTCGACATTGGCGTAGCCGAAGCGCTCAGCATGCCAGTCGCGGTGCCGCATCGCGACTTCCAGCTGCTCCGGCGTCATATCGACGCCGATCACCCGACCGCTAGGGCCGACCAGTTTCGACAACAAATAGCAGTCGCGGCCGGAACCGCAGCCTAGATCCAGCACGGTTTTGCCGGTTAACACCGGCGGCAGCGGCGAGCCGCAGCCGTAAAAGCGTTCCAGCACTTCCGGATGCAAACCGGCCAACAAGGCTTTCAAGTAAGCGGGCATCGCGTCGATGCTGCAACAGGCGCTGGTTTTCAGGTCGTTGCTGGATTGCAATACCTGGCCGTAATAATGGCGGACGGATTCGTTGATTTCGATGCTGGTCGTGTTCATTCGGCTGGTCTCTCGTGGGTCAAGTTAAAAACGGCTGCAAGCCGCGTTACCATTCATTACGCGGGCGATCGTTACGATCCACCTGTGTCGGCCTACGATATTACCTTAACGCGTCAAGAGAACAAGAAACCTGACAAAAAATAGTCTATTAATGGCCGCGTTACGCATCGGCCGCGAAAAGATAGCTTGACGATAGCTGAATCGCCCTACGACGGGTATTTCTATGCAGGGAACACTCTCTGTTCGGACAATGCCTGACTGCGGTAATGGGCGGTTAATAACTGATGTTACGCATTGTCCACGAAAAAGCACGAAAGGCACGAAAAAAACATCCGCTGTAGATTTCTCGCTGACGGCGTCATACCCGGCATGCATTCACAGACTCCCAAGACAAGCGCCTTACGTCATACACCCAGGTCTGTGGGATGCCGTCGTTCTGGCAGGGACAGATATTTGCTCCTGCAATATCTGCATTCCCCACATCCCTGTGGGTTATGCCGGAACCCAGGCACAGGGAGGTGAAACTTCGTGTTACACAAGTATCTACGGGATGTGTCGTCATTCCGATAGTCCCTGGCGTCAGGCAAGAAGCAGGCCGATAGGTTAGACCTTCCAGGTTTTTAAAACCTGGAAGGTCTACCTGGCAACGTTTTGATGTGTTTTAACTATTTTCGTGTTTTTCGTGGACTACGCTTTTTATTATGAGCATGCGTAACATCAGAAAGTAATCCGAACAGGGGATTATTTCAGACCGGTTTGCCGCTGATAAAAGCCTCGTCGCTGGACTTCAAAGCCGTTTTTACAGCCGGATTCGATCAGGTAATCCCTGAACTGAAGGTAATGTTGCTCAAAATGAATGCCGTATTTAAAAGGCAAGGGGATAGTCGATGCCGAATCGCCAACAAGCAATTCGACAAACTCGTCATACTGGGCATTGCTTTGTTTATTGAACGCATGCACAACTTGTCCATTAAGCAAAAAGTGTTGTCCCTGCATAAAACAAAGCGTGATTTCAAGGCGATGGTTTGTCTTTAACGCCTGATGACTACAGATGGCGATGCCTTGTTTACTGATATTAAGTATTTTTACCGGCTGTAGCCGATTGAAAAAAAATGGGGTCTTTTTAAAAACGGCATTGATGTCGTTTCTTTCATAACGAACTTGTGTTCGGGCCGTTTTTTCCGCCATAAGGTCTACTCCGGATGGGCTTATTTTCCTCAATGCCCTTTCGCTATCGAAGCAACTGAAGCAGCCTCATAAAAGTGTTATGAAGCGCTTTGAAAGGACTCGCCGTTGAAAACAGATTGATCGCTATCAATCTGTTTTCAATCATAAGAACAAAGCCGAGACTCATCTATTCGTATCATTACCTAAAAACCGCGACTCCGGTCATGTGGCGTTCGACCGGCGGTCTTTATACTCATTGCCGCACATCAACTTCTCAATCAATACATCGGCAAACTCGCTACATTTGACTTCTGTCGCCCCTTCCATTTGCCGGGCAAAATCATAAGTCACCTGCTTACCGGCAATAGCGGCATCCATCGCATTAATGACCGCATCGGCGGCTTCCGTCCAGCCCATATAGCGCAGCATCATTTCGCCGGACAGAATCAATGATCCGGGATTGACTTTATCCAGATCGGCGTATTTTGGCGCAGTGCCGTGGGTGGCCTCAAAAACAGCGGTGCCGGTTTGATAATTGATGTTGCCGCCGGGAGCAATGCCGATGCCGCCGACTTGGGCGGCCAAGGCATCGGATAAATAGTCGCCGTTCAAATTCAATGTCGCGATCACATCGAAGTCTTCCGGCCGGGTCAAAACCTGCTGCAAGGTAATGTCGGCGATAGAGTCTTTAATAAAAATACGCCCCTTTGCCAACGCTTCGGCCTGAACCTTGTTTGCCGCCTCTACGCCGAACTCGGCGCGGGTTTTTTCCCAGTGCCCCCAGGTGTAGATATGCTCCGGATATTCGCGCTCGGCCAGGTTATAGGCCCATTTACGAAACGCCCCTTCGGTATATTTCATAATGTTGCCTTTATGCACAATGGTCAGCGACTTGCGTTTATTGACAATGGCATACTCGATAGCCGAACGGATCAGTCGTTCCGTGCCTTCCTGCGACACCGGTTTTATACCGATGCCCGACGTTTCCGGAAAACGGATTTTTGCGTATTGTTTCGGGAAATTCTCTTTTAATAAATTTAAAAAAATCTTTACGTCCTCGCTACCTTGTTCAAACTCGATACCGGCGTAAATATCCTCGGTGTTTTCCCGAAAAATCACCATATCGACGGCTCCGGGATTTTTTACCGGCGAAGGCACGCCCTGAAACCATCTGACCGGTCGCAAGCACACATACATATCCAGTAATTGCCGCAAAGCCACGTTCAAAGAACTGATGCCGCCGCCTACCGGTGTGGTCAACGGGCCTTTAATGGATACCAAATAATGCTTGCAGGCCTCGACGGTTTCATCGGGAAGCCAGGTATCAAACAATCGATGCGCTTTTTCACCGGCATACACTTCCATCCAGTGAATTTTTTTTTGCCCGGAATAAGCGCTTGCAACAGCCGCATCCAAAACACGAACGGCGGCGCGCCAAATATCCGGCCCGGTACCGTCCCCTTCAATAAATGGAATAATCGGATTATCCGGCACGACCAGCTTGCCGTTTTGCAGGGTGATAGCACTGCCGTTTGCCGGTGGGTTAAGTGTGAGACTAGCCATAACAACTCCTTCAAATAATATTGAGCAATGTTGCGCAAGATAGCGACGTCGGACCGCAACGCCTCCATGGGACTTGGGGCATCATAACAAAAGGCGGGCGATTTGCACCATTTAACCACTGCAACTGGATAAATACAGGCCTAAAGCACTATAATTCACACGCTGATCTATTTTTTAAACTTGGAGAAATGAATGCATGCAGTTACGTTAATAAAAGGTGATGGCATTGGCCCATCGATAATGGATGAAGCTGTTAAAGTTATTGACGCGTCCGGCGTAAAAATTCAATGGGAAGAAGCGTTTGCCGGTTTGGCCGCTTATGAACAATTCGGCACGCCGCTGCCGGATGAAACCATGGCCTCGATAGACAAAACCCGCCTGGCATTTAAAGGTCCGTTAACCACCGTTGTCGGCGGCAACGGCTTCAGAAGCATTAACGTAGCCTTGCGCCAGAAGTATGAGCTGTATGCCAACGTTCGTCCCGCCACCAGCTGGGCCGGCGTCAATACCCGCTACGACAATGTCGATATTGTTATCGTCAGGGAAAACACCGAAGGTCTCTATGCGGGGCTTGAGCATTATCTAACCCCTAAAAAAGACATCGCGGAAAGTCTGGCCGTGGTTACCCGAACCGGTTCGCAACGCGTGATCGACTATGCGTTTAAATATGCGCAAGACAACAACCGTAAAAAAGTCACCGTCTGTCATAAAGCCAATATTTTAAAATTCACCCAAGGATTATTCCTGGATGTCGCCAGGGAAACAGCCGCGCGTTATCCCGACATTCAGTTTGACGAAAAAATCATCGACGCCGCCTGCATGCATATGGTCATGGACCCATCGCAATTCGACGTCATTGTCTGCACTAACATGTTCGGCGACATCCTGTCCGATTTGACCGCCGGACTGGTCGGCGGACTGGGCTTGATTCCCGGCGCCAATATCGGTAATGACGCGGCCTTGTTTGAAGCCGTACACGGCAGCGCGCCGGACATCACCGGAAAAAACCTGGCTAATCCTACTGCGGTGATCATGGCCGGCGTGATGATGCTGGATCATCTCGGCGAACATGAAGCCGCCGCTAAAATCAAAGCAGCGGTTGAAAAAGTGGTTAATGACGGTGAGTTTGTTACGCCGGATCTTAATCCGCAATCGAAATACGGAACCATTGAAATGGGTAATGCGATTGTTGAGGCGATGAAGTAGCACTATCGTTCCCACGCTCCGGCGTGGGAATGCAGTACGCGACGCTCCAGCGTCGCATGCGGCAATTAAACGTTTTAAACCATCTTCCAGGAATTCCCCATGCTAGAACAATACCGTAAACACGTAGCAGAACGCGCCGCCGAAGGCATTGTGCCCAAGCCGCTTGATGCCGAACAGGTCGCCGCTTTAGTTGAACTGATTAAACAACCGCCCGTTGGAGAAGAGCAATTCGTACTCGACCTGCTGGCTAACCGCGTTCCTGCCGGTGTTGACGAAGCGGCTTATGTGAAGGCAGGATTCCTGGCGGCGGTCGCAACAGGCGAAATCAGTTCGCCGATTTTGGATGCGGCGCGCGCCACCGAACTGCTGGGCACCATGCTGGGCGGTTATAACATCGCGCCGTTGATCGACTTGCTGGATAACCAGGCGATGGCTCCGATTGCCGCCAAAGCGCTGTCCCACACCTTGCTGATATTCGACGCTTTCCACGATGTGCAGGAAAAAGCCGATGCCGGTAACTCATTCGCCAAGCAGGTGCTTAATGCCTGGGCGGAAGCGGAATGGTTCACCAGCAAACCCAAAATGCCCGAAAAATTGACCGTCACCGTGTTTAAGGTAACCGGCGAAACCAATACCGACGATCTGTCACCGGCACCCGACGCCTGGTCACGGCCGGATATTCCGTTGCATGCCAAAGCCATGCTGAAAATGCCGCGCGAGGGCATTACCAACGCCGGGCAGCAAATCGCCGAACTCAAGCAAAAAGGTTTCCCTGTCGCTTATGTCGGCGACGTGGTCGGCACCGGTTCTTCGCGTAAATCGGCGACCAATTCGGTATTGTGGTTCATGGGCAATGATATTCCGTACATCCCGAACAAACGCGAAGGCGGGGTTTGCATCGGCGGCAAAATCGCGCCGATTTTCTTCAACACCATGGAAGATTCAGGCGCCCTGCCCTTTGAATGCGATGTAACCCCAATGGCGATGGGCGATGTGATCGACATTTATCCCTATGCCGGTGAAGTAAAGCGTCACGACAGCGGCGAACTGATCTGCACGTTCGAACTGAAAACCGATGTGATCCTGGACGAAGTACGCGCCGGCGGCCGAATCCCGTTAATCATCGGCCGAGGTTTGACCGATCGCGCTCGCAAGGTGCTGGGACTGGCCGCATCCACTGTTTTTTGCCGTCCGGTTGACGCCGAAGACAGCGGCAAAGGTTATACGCTGGCGCAAAAAATGGTCGGCAAAGCCTGCGGCGTTGCGGGCGTTCGTCCGAACACCTATTGCGAACCGCACATGACCACCGTAGGCTCTCAGGACACCACCGGGCCGATGACCCGCGACGAGTTGAAAGACTTGGCTTGTTTGGGCTTTTCAGCCGACTTGGTGTTGCAATCGTTCTGCCATACTGCGGCTTATCCCAAACCGGTCGATGTGACCATGCAGCATACCTTGCCTGATTTCATCATGAACCGCGGCGGCGTGTCGCTCCGTCCCGGCGACGGCATTATCCATTCCTGGCTGAACCGGATGCTGCTGCCGGATACCGTCGGCACCGGCGGAGACTCGCATACCCGTTTTCCTATCGGCATTTCGTTTCCTGCCGGGTCGGGACTGGTCGCGTTTGCCGCAGCAACCGGCGTGATGCCGCTGGATATGCCGGAATCGGTATTGGTTCGTTTTAAAGGCGAAATGCAACCGGGCATCACCTTGCGCGATCTGGTTAATGCGATTCCTTATGTGGCGATACAGCGCGGCTTGCTGACCGTTGAAAAACAAGGCAAGAAGAATGTGTTCTCAGGCCGCATCCTGGAAATCGAAGGCCTGCCGGATTTAAAAGTCGAGCAGGCTTTTGAACTGTCCGACGCGTCGGCGGAACGTTCCGCCGGCGGTTGTACGGTGCGCCTGAACGAAGCGCCGATCCGCGAGTATTTGAACTCCAACATCACCCTGCTGAAATGGATGATAGCCGAGGGTTACGGCGATGTGCGCACCATTGAGCGCCGGATTAAAGCCATGGAAGAATGGCTGGCTAATCCGGTATTGCTGGAAGCTGATGCCGATGCCGAATACTTTGAAATCATCGAAATCGACATGAATGAAATCAAGGAACCGTTACTGGCTTGCCCCAACGATCCCGATGACGTGAAAACGCTGTCCGCTGTGGCCGGGACTAAAATCGACGAAGTGTTTTTGGGTTCCTGCATGACCAATATCGGCCACTTCCGCGCCGCCGGTAAATTGCTGGAAAAACACCAAGGCGAATTGCCGACCCAATTGTGGGTGGCCCCGCCGACCAAAATGGATCAAAACCAATTAACCGAGGAAGGCTATTCCGACACCTTCGACAAAGCCGGAGCGCGTACCGAAATGCCGGGCTGTTCATTATGCATGGGTAATCAAGCGCGGGTCGCCGAAAACGCTACCGTGGTTTCCACCTCGACGCGCAACTTCCCCAACCGTTTGGGCAATGGCGCGAATGTGTATCTGTCATCGGCAGAACTGGCGGCAGTGTGCTCGATCCTGGGCAAGATTCCGACTTTTGACGAATATATGCACTATGCCGGTCAGATTAACGAAACCGCCGAGGATACCTATCGTTATTTGAACTTTGACCGGATGGATAGCTATCGGGAAAAGGCAGGCAGTGTCGCGTAGAACTAAACAGCCGACCTGTTAAAGTCAGACGCTGAGGTGTCGCACAATTTGTATCAACGTCAGACCGGCAGGGATTTTCTCGTTCCCACGCGCCGCGTGGGAACGCCGTGCCGGGCGCGCTGCGTCCCGTGCTTGTACTGGCTACGTTATCAGACGTTGCGCCTGCTCCAAGGCGCAGCGCATCTTAACTACATTCCCTCGCGCCGCGTGGGAACGAGGTAACACCTAACTTATGCTAAAAAACCTTCCCCAACAGAGACTCGCTGAACAATCCGGAATCCACCCCGGCTTACTGGAAAAACAATACAACAGCCTGGTAACCCAAGGCCACATCCACTACGAACCTGCGCAAATCACCGCGCTGCATCACCTGCAAACGCTACTCGACAACCTACTGACCAACGTCGACTACCATCAACAATCCCCGCTGCATAAACTCTTCCAACCCAAACCGGCCAATATCCAAAGCCTGTATATCTTCGGCAACGTAGGCCGCGGCAAATCGATGTTGATGGACTTGTTTTTCGACGCCTGCCCGATCCGCGAAAAGCGCCGAGTGCATTTTCATGCCTTCATGCTCGAAGTCCACGCCTTCATCCACCAATGGCGTAGGCAAAACCATACCGACGCCATTTCCGCATTGGCAAAACATATCAGGGCATCGGAACTGCTGCTGTGCTTCGACGAATTTCATGTTTCCGACATCGCCGACGCAATGGTGCTAATGCGGCTGTTCAACAGACTGTTCGACCTGGGCATTGTGGTCGTGATTACCTCCAACTGTCACCCTAACCAACTGTATCACGACGGCCTGCAACGGGAGCTATTCCTGCCTTTCGTCCGGCTAGTGCAACAAAAAGCCCAGGTCATCGAACTGATTGCAGACCAGGATTACCGGCTCAGCCATTTACATGCGCTGAAGACCACTTATTATTATCCGCTGGATGAACAGGCCGCCGGCTTCATACAACAAAGTTATAACGAATTGACTAATTCCGCCCCGCTGAAACCGGGCGTTGTCGAAGTACTCGGCAGAAAAGTCGCGTTGTTTGCGGTACACGGCAATGTCGCGCTAAGTTCATTCGACGAACTCTGCACGCACGCCTTAGGCCCTGCCGATTACCTGGAAATCGGCAGCCGCTTCGACATCGTCATAATGGCGGGTATTCCGAAAATGACCACGGAAAAATGCAATGAAGCCAAGCGCTTTGTCACCTTGATCGATGCGCTGTACGAGCATAAAGTAAAACTGATCTGCACCGCCGAAGTCCCGGCCCAGGAACTCTACACCGATGGCGAAGGTTCGTTCGAATTCGAACGGACGGTGTCGAGGTTGATTGAAATGCAGTCGGAGAGTTATTTGCATAGTGAGCATGCGACTCCCTTGCTACTGAAATCGCCGCACCAAACCGAACATATAACCTGAACCCAAAAACTTAACTGAACAGCGCTATGGCCTGTGTCAACAAATGCAACCAGGCCGATTTAAAATCAGTCGCTGAAATTTGGCTGGCCCTAAGCATCCCGACAATGCCGACCATAATCCAGAACACATTCAGCAAGGTATAGGCTGTCTTTCTTGAGTATGGAGCACCAGGAAAAAATCACCGCATCCGTGGTATTAAAAGCCCAGACGAATAAAAACGGACTTTCCGGCCCCATCCAGCTAACCAATGAAAAACTGAAAATACGCATCAGCACGCCGAGCATTTCGATAAATTTAATATATTTAAGAACGAATGAATTTAATATGTCGATGAGCATTATTTAAACCTAAGCAGTGTGTATGCCGTTTGTGTTAATGCGGCTTTGCTCGTATATTATACGGTTGTTTAAATTGCCGGATTTATTTAATGGATACGATCAGCATTCGTGGCGCCAGAACCCATAACCTGAAAAATATCGACCTTGACCTGCCCAGGGATCAACTGATCATTATCACCGGGCTGTCCGGTTCGGGTAAATCATCTCTGGCTTTCGACACCATTTATGCCGAAGGCCAACGCCGTTATGTAGAATCCCTTTCCACCTACGCCCGCCAGTTTTTATCGATGATGGAAAAACCCGATGTCGACCACATCGAAGGCCTATCCCCGGCCATTTCCATCGAACAAAAATCGACCTCGCACAACCCGCGTTCCACGGTCGGCACGATTACCGAAATCTACGATTATTTAAGACTTCTGTATGCCCGCGCCGGTACGCCGCGCTGCCCTGAACACCATGTCTCGCTGGAAGCGCAAACCGTCAGCCAGATGGTTGACCATGTACTGTCTCAAACTCAAGATCAACGCTGGATGCTGCTGGCGCCGGTGGTCAACGACCGCAAGGGCGAACATATTCAGCTGCTCGACGACCTGCGCGCCCAAGGCTTCATCCGCGCCCGGATCGACGGCACCGTGTACGACCTGGACGAGCCGCCGGTACTGGATCTAAAAAAGAAACATACCATCGAGGTCATCGTCGACCGCTTCAAAATCCGCGACGACATCGCCTTAAGACTATCGGAATCCTTCGAGACCGCCCTGCGCATCGCCGACGGCATCGCCATCGCCGCCTGTATAGACGACGCTACCGAGCTGCTGTTTTCCGAACGCTACGCCTGCCCTCATTGCGGCTACAGCTTGTCCGAACTGGAACCGCGCATCTTTTCGTTCAACAACCCCAAAGGCGCGTGCGGCAGTTGCGACGGCTTGGGCGTGCGCCAGCATTTCGACCCCGAGCTGATTATCCATAACCCGGACATCAGCCTTGCCGGAGGCGCGATTCGCGGCTGGGATCGACGCAATGCCTACTATTATCAAATCATCTGTTCGCTGGCCAAACACTACAACTTCGACCCGGAAGCGCCGTTTTCCGAGCTGTCCAAAGCAATTCAGGACATCATTCTTTACGGCAGCGGCCATGAAGTTATCGAATTCAAGTTCATGGCCGGAACCGGCTCGGTCAAGAAGAAGCACCATAGCTTTGAAGGCATCATCGCCAATATGGATCGGCGTTACCATGAGACCGATTCGCAACTGGTGCGCGATGAACTGGCTAAATATTTATCGCAAAAACCCTGTAACGTTTGCGAGGGCGCAAGGCTTAATGTCTCGGCCAGGAACGTGTTTGTCGAAGACTTGCCGCTGCACCATCTGACCCGTTTCCCTATCCGCAAATCCCTGGACTTTTTTGCCCATCTTCACTTGACCGGCAAACGCGGCGAAGTCGCTGTAAAAATCGTCAAGGAAATCCAGGAGCGGCTGGAATTCCTGGTCAATGTCGGCCTCGATTATTTAACGCTGGATCGTAGCGCGGATACGCTATCCGGCGGCGAAGCGCAACGCATCCGCCTCGCCAGCCAAATCGGCGCGGGTCTGGTCGGCGTGATGTATGTGCTGGACGAGCCGTCGATAGGCCTGCATCAGCGCGACAACCAGCGCCTGCTGAACACCTTGTTCCGCCTTCGCGATCTAGGCAACACCGTCATCGTGGTCGAGCATGACGAAGATGCGATCCGTTCGGCCCAACATATTGTCGACATAGGCCCCGGCGCCGGCGTGCATGGCGGGCAGATTATTGCGCAAGGCACGCTGCAAGACATTATCAACAACCCGGACTCGTTAACCGGGCAGTATTTATCGGGAAAAATCGGCATTACCGTTCCCGAAAAACTGACGCCGGTCGATAAAGACAAACAGATCGTCATCCACAATGCGCACGGCAATAACCTGAAAAATGTCGATATTGCGTTTCCTATCGGCTTGCTGACCTGCATCACCGGCGTATCCGGTTCCGGCAAATCGACGCTGGTCAACGATACCTTGTACTGTCATGCGGCGCGGTTAATCAACCGGGCCGGTGTCATTCCCGCGCCTTGCGATGCTATCGAAGGCCTGGAGCATTTCGATAAAGTCGTCGATATAGACCAAAGCCCGATCGGCCGCACGCCCAGATCGAATCCGGCCACTTACACCGGCCTGTTCACGCCGATACGCGAATTATTTTCGGCGACGCCCGAAGCAAGGTCGCGCGGTTATTCGCCCGGCCGGTTCAGTTTTAACGTCAAAGGCGGCCGCTGCGAAGCTTGCAGAGGCGATGGCGTAATCAAAGTCGAAATGCACTTTTTGCCGGATATTTTCGTCCATTGCGACAGTTGCGCGGGCAAACGCTATAACCGCGAAACGCTGGAGATACGCTATAAAGGCAAAACCATCAATCAAGTGCTGGACATGACCGTCGAAGATGCGGCCGAGTTCTTCAGCCCGGTACCGGTGCTGGCCCGCAAGCTACAGACCTTGGTCGAGGTAGGCTTGAGCTATATCACCCTGGGCCAGAATGCGACCACCCTGTCCGGCGGCGAAGCGCAGCGGGTAAAGCTTGCCAAAGAACTGTCCAAGCGCGACACAGGCAAAACCTTGTACATACTGGACGAGCCGACCACCGGCCTGCACTTCCACGACATCAAGCAATTGTTGGGCGTGCTGCACACCCTGCGCGATCACGGCAATACCGTCATCGTGATCGAACACAACCTGGATGTGATTAAAACCGCAGACTGGATTATCGATATGGGGCCCGAAGGCGGCGACGGTGGTGGGACGCTGGTTGCTGAGGGGACGCCTAAGCAGGTTTCTGAGAATGAGGCTTCGCATACTGGGGAGTATTTGAGGCGATTTTTTGAGTGATGGGGATTTGCAAAGAAGTTAGGCGCAGTCCTTCTCTATCCCGTCACCAACTCACGCAACATTTCCGGATGAGCCACCGCCACACGCAATAATGTCTGCGCCGCTCCGGTGGGTTTGCGGCGGCCCTGTTCCCACTCTTGCAGGGTGCGCACCGAAACGCCCAACAGCGCGGCAAATTGAGCCTGCGACAGGCCTGAGGCTGTGCGTGCCGCAATCGCTTGGGAACAAACCACTGTGCCGCGCCCGGCCTTCATTTCATGAATGGACTGCAACAAGTCGGCGTGAAAATCACGTCCATCTTCGAAAATTTCCAGTTCTTCATCGGTCATTGGTTTAGTTGTCGAGGGCATGTTTAATCTCCAGTAGTTGTTTGGCGGTCATCGAGTCACGCTCGGCTTTGGCGTACATCATTAATAATACAATTTCCTCGGCAGCGTTGCGTGTAAAGTAAATCACCCTTACACCACCAGACTTGCCCGATCCGGCGCGGCTCCAGCGCACTTTACGCAGCCCTTCTGCACCGGGAATCACATCTCCGACGGACGGATTTTCAGCCAAGTAAGTAGCAAATGCACCACGCTCTTCTTCATGCCAATAATGCGGCCACAACTTGCTGAACAGCGGGGTTTCAATGACTGTATACATAATCTCATTATACGTCAAAGACGTATTTGTGCAATGTTGAATACATGCTTGCAAGATCACACCCTTTCTCTTCCTTCATTATTCTTCCCGCCGCTTGGTCAAACCGGAAACCACGGCCACCAGCAGCAAGCTGGACACCCAGCCAAACAGAATTTCAATCCACACCACAAGTCTCGTTACATGCTTAAGGCTGCGCGCCTTCAACTCATCAATCCCTGTGGCTTCCGGTGTTGGAATCATCGGCGCCCAATCGTGCTCTTGCTGTAAATCAACCAGCGGCAAGATCAAATCCAGCGAATAAGCCAGTGGACTAAAACCGGTGTATTCCTCACGTAAATCCTTGCACAGATACCAGTTACCCGCGCCTTGAACTGAAGGCAACCCGTAGGCTGCTTTGATCATTTCTGCCTGAGCTTTTTCATTATCTGCCTTGCAAACGTCATACTCTGAATTTTGAAACACCAGCGGATTGCTAGGTGCAAATACGCCATTGCCATAGCGTGCTACGCCCAAATAAAACGCCCCGCAAAGCAGCCAGACAACAACCATTTTGATGAACAACCCAAGTGGGCGATAACCATATCCGATGAGCCACCCAAACAACCGATGAAAACCGCGACTGATTTTCCGATACACGCATGCTGTCAGTTTGCACCAATTTTCTGGCGTTTGCCCAATCAAGTTAGCGCAAAGCAGACGCTTTTCAAAGGCTATCGCCACCTGTCGCGCATCCTCCACATGCCCCATCTCACGAAGCACTTTTTGTAATTGCTGCCAAGGTTGAGGCTTAAAATCTTTTCCATCACCTTCCAGCCCCGCGTGTGAAACAAGCTGCTTATCCAACCATGCCAGCCGATTTTTAGCATCCGTTGGGGCCTTGCCAGTCAGTTTGTCGTAAATAAATCCGTCTAAAATCAGCTCCGCCTTTGCCCAAGACTTGTTATCATCAATCAATCTGCCCACTTTGGCAGAGGATAAAGAGACAATACCCTTAATAGACCGCATATCACTAAAATGGAACGCACCAACTACCGTCATGCCAGCTGCCCGCAATGCGAAGTCATTCATACCATCGAGTGTTGCATCGTTAAACTCCAGATTGCCACCAATTTGTGTTCCCGCCAAACAAACCGAGCCAGTGGCAGTGAAACCGTTTTTTAAAAAGACGCTACCATTAATCACCGCACGGTCACATTCCAAAGCGCGCGGAGTGCCATTGAATACAGCATTACTGCAATCCAGTGAGCCGTTAATTCGCGCCGCCATAAAGCTAACAATGCCGGTAGCAATAAATCGAACTTTATTAGAACCTTTTTCGGAATCATTCAAGAAAACGCTGCCTTGAATGACTGCTCGATCACATATCAAAGCATCATCGTTTTTAACATCAAATTTACCACCGTGACACTCCAGATTACCGCCAAGTTGTGTGTTTAGAAGACGAACTGGACCTGTGGAGGTGAAGTCTTTCAGGAATACGCCACCACTGCACACCATACCGTCAGCCGATATCCCATTAACAACATAACACCCCTGAAAGCCCACACAACCATGAATATTGCTGTGGCGCAAAATAATATTGGTCAAATGGCAATCCCTCAGTCCTAAACCATGTGGCAAAAAAGCGCTCTCAATATTCAGTTCATTTTCAACCCAAGCCCCCTGAAGCAACACACCTCTTTCATTAACTGGAGCGAATTCATCACCGCCCAACGCAAGAAAGCGTAGAAAGGATGCTCGTACGATATTATTATCATCTGCTTGCTCGGGTCGCTGTTCTGAGATGACTGCTTCCTCTCCACTTCGACAGGCATCCAGTAGCTTTTGTTCGGCGGGTTTGAGCGGGATAAACTCGGCTAATTTGCGTCCATCAGGTTTTAAAGGTGAATTAACCATTCTTGCACTCCAGTGTGCTTATTTCGAGGTTATAAAATTTACATTCCGCACATTCTAACGCATTACATTGGTTTCTTTTTAGCCGGATAGACGTTAAGGCATTGATGGTGAAACGATAGAAAGCAATCCCAATACCCGCAGAGCTGTAGAAACGTAGAACTCCCGTGGATATTGAGCTGTCCGACACCTTCTCTATGCTATTATTCTTTCCAAACCTGTCAAATTTGAAGTGCGGAAAAAATCTTCAGGAGAATATTATGTATCGTTTAGGCTGGCCGTTTTCGGCACTCTTTTCAAAAATAGGGATACCGCTATTAATTAAAGTTGAAATTATCCATGATGATGAAGCGAACGTTTATGTCGCAACCAGTTCCGATTTAAAAGGACTGGTGGTGGAAGCGGAAACTTTAGATGAACTGGAAAAAGAAGTATTGGATTTAGCGCCGCAATTACTTGAGCTCGACACCCCAAAATTACACACCAAGACTGCAACGTATTTATCGTTTATTCAACACCCCATCACTCTGAAAAACCGGTCAAAGAGCAATTACTCAAGCACGGTTATAAATTAGTTCGTACCGGTAAAGGTTTGCATGAGATTTGGGCGACTGAAAAAGGCGTGTCTGTTACGGTCAATCATTGCTGCAAATCACGACACACGGCAAACAGCATCATGAAAGCGGCAAATATTGCGCATCGTTTTTGAAAATATCGCTACGAGGAACGCTGGCTTTATCCCACCACGTCTATTTACGCCACACGCCCCTTTTGTATCTCCGCCATCGCCGCACGCGCCAAAAAACCGGAGCGGGTCAAATGATGCGACTTGGCATAACGATCAATGTCTTGCACCAAATTTTCCGGCAAGGAAATATTGATGCGTACCGGCTTGGTTGATAACCGCGAAACATCGACATCCACCAGCAGCCATGCTCCGCCTTCATATTCCGGACGGGATACTAATTGTTCCAACGGGGTCGGCACGGGAATTTCCATATCTTCCCCTTCGCAATACAATTCAATAGCTTCCTGGATGTTGGCCGGCAACGATTCCCAATCATCCGCCGCCGAGAAACAGCCCGGAAAATCGGGAATGGTCACGCCATGCGCGCGTTTATCATCCCCCAAATGCACATAGACTGAATACAACATTATTGCCACTCCCAACCGGCTTGCCGGTAAATATTTCTTAATGTGCCTAACGCCACGTCTTTACGTGGATGCGGCACGACTACATGACCTTGCTTATCCGGATGCTTAAATTTGATGTAGTCGCCATAATTATTCACCACGAAGACACGAAGGGCACGAAGTTTTATTTCTTCGTACCCTTCGTGTCTTCGTGGTGAACTAAAAACTCTGATCAATTACTTACAGTTATCTTCTTCCACCCCAAATCCCCGCCAGCGCACTACCAATCAAACAATGAAATACCGCCGAAATCGCGGCAGGAACCGGAGCCATCGCCATATCGGCAAAATGCGTTTTAGCCAGCGATGCGCCCAGTCCGCTGTTTTGCATGCCCACTTCGATTGATACGGTACGGCATTCTACCTTGCCGTAGCCCAGCCATTTCATCACAACATAACCTAAGGCAAAGCCGGTGGCGTGAAATAAAAAAACCGCACAGAATAATTTCGGCCCCACCTGTCCAATCGCCGCTTTATTACCCGCCACAATGCTACTCACCACCAGCACAATCACGGCAACACTGACGATAGGGCCGACCCTATGAATGACGCCGCGCACGGCGTGACGTTTGTGCTGCTGGACGCGATCCAGCGCGGTGTTGATAAATAATCCGGCGATTAACGGTATCAATACCACGACAACCATCGAACGAAACAAGCCCCAACCGTCAACCGGCAAGTAGGTGCCCGCCAACCATTGAGTCAGCAACGGCGTCATCACGACGGCAGCGAAGGTGGAACACATCGTCAACAGGACGCTCAAGGCCACATTGGCGCGAGCCAGGTAAGTAATCACATTGGACGCGGTGCCGCCGGGACAGGCGCCGACCAGGATCAGCCCTATCGCCAAGCTCGTCTCCAAGTCCAGCACTTTTGCCCAAACATAAGCCGACAGCGGCATAATCACAAACTGCGCCAAAACGCCGATGGCAATGATCTTCGGCATACGGAACACTTCCGAAAAATCGGCCAGCCGCAGGGTCAGGCCCATGCCTAACATGATCACGCCCAATCCGATTGTGATGTATGGCTGAAACCAAAGCCATGCCTCAGGTTGCCACCATGCCCATAAGCAGCCGATTACAATCCACAAGGAAAACCATTCGGCTATTTTTACGCAGGCTTTTTGGCGGATATTTAACATGGTGATGGTCCTTTGTTGCCTTGAGTGATTGTGGTACATACTGCCGACCTTAGAGCTTGCGCTACTTCTCTCTCAGGGAGGCCTACAAGGATGTAGGTAGTAGAGCAATGCAGGAGCGGTTGCCGAGAAGGTTGGGCTGAGGGGATAAGAATAAGCTTTTTCCTTATTTTAATTTCCCCTCACAAAGCCCTCTCCCACTGGACGACTGCTCGGATGCAGGAGGTAGAGCAATGCAGGAGCAATTGCCGAGAGGGCTTTGTGCCGCTTGAGTCAATAGTATTGCGGGGTTATTCACTCCAGCTTTGAGCATCAATAACCTGTATTTTAAACGCGGCTTGCGCGACAAAATCACAAAAGGCTTTATCGACTATGTTTTGTTCGGCGAGCTGATGCAGGCTAATACTACTATCAATAGCGACTGACTTTATCAGGATCAATTCGGCTGCCGAAACTGTTGTGGCCAGCCATGCCGCGAGGCTGTCCGAAGTTATATCCCAGCTTGCCTCAATACCTGCGTTATCAAGTTCGATAATATCCGGCGACCAAATGACGGTTTTTCGCCTGTTTAGTTGGTCTTGAATCGCCGCAACGCTGTGAACGACAGCAAAATCCGGTTTAAGCCCTTTAAACATCAAGGCCATTTGCTGCATGGCTAAAAGAGCCATGTGGTGCGCGGTGTTATCGTCGAATTGCCAATGCTGGTGAGCCAGCCTGACTTGATCGGCAAACGCGCCGCCGCCGGGGACAATGACTACCGCCCTGCCCCGATAGTTTTTTTCGACCGCATTCAGGCAGTTAGCCAGGGTATCCGAACGGGATAGGCTGCCGCCCAGTTTGATAATGATCACGTTACATTCGCATGACGATTAATTTACCTGACCGTAAATTGCCGCAATAAATCGAGCATAGCCGCCGCCTTGTCAAAACTTTCCTGATATTCTTCTTCGGCTACGGAGTCATTGACGATACCGCCGCCGGCCCAGAAACGAATGGTGTTTTCGGAATGCACCAACGTTCTGATGGCAATATTGGTGTCCATATTGCCGTTGAAACCGATGTAGCCGATAGCCCCGCAATAAACGCCGCGCCGGTTGGGTTCGAGTTCTTCTATGATTTCCATGGATCGGATCTTCGGTGCGCCGGTAATCGATCCGCCCGGAAAGCAGCTTTTCAACAAATCCAGGGCGTGCTGATCATCCGCCAATGTGCCGGTTACGGTGCTGACCAGATGATGCACGGTGGCATAACTTTCCACGTCGAATAACACCGGCACTTTGACTGAACCGCTTTTGCAGGTTTTACTGATGTCGTTGCGCAGTAAATCGACGATCATCAGGTTTTCCGCCCTGTCTTTGTTGCTGGCGGCCAGGTTTTTTATTTGCTGCTGATCTTCCACGTAATCGGGTTTTCTCGGCCGCGTTCCTTTAATCGGCTTGGTCTCGACCACGCTATCGGTCAGTTTTAAAAACCGCTCCGGAGACGAGCTTAATATCCGCACTTCGGGCAGGTTAAGATAACAACTGAACGGGGCGGCATTTAATTTGCGCAAGCTTTGATAAGCCGTCCACGAATCGCCTTCGCAATCGGCCACAAACCGCTGCGCCAGATTCACCTGATAACAATCGCCTTCCTTGAGGTAATGCTTGATCCGGTTAAAGGCATGAACGTAGGAATCCTTGTCCATGTTGGACTTAATCTCGCCGACGACCTTAAACGCAGGATAATCCTGCCTTGCCGGTAAGTGGCTGAACTGAGCGATCAAATCCTGCCATTTTTGCCGATCGCAATTTCCTACCAGATAACTCTTTTGCCGGTGATGGTCGACGATGACGGCCCACTCGTAAATCCCTACCGCCATTTCGGCAATATGTTCGGCATCTTTAGCCATCGTCGGCAGCGTTTCCAATCGACGGGCTAAATCATAGGCAAAATAGCCGATGGCTCCGCCGTTGAACGGCAAGTCGTCAAGCCCCGTATCCGGAAACGCACGAAGCTGCTGTTTAACTAAATCGAACGGGTTTTCAGTGGATTTGAGTGTCGCGCCGTTACCGCTAATCTCGGTGATCTCACCATGCGTGACCAAGGTACACACCGGCTCGGCGGCAATAATATCGTATCGCCCCTGCTTGCTGTGAGGAAAGCCGCTATCCAGAAAAACCGCCCACGCTTTATCCACGCAGGTGGAAAACAGTTCTGCACTGTCGATAAAATAAGGGAGGGGAGCGATAAGTTGATTCGGTGACGGCATTTATATGGGGGAACTTGTGATGCGTTTTGCATTAACAATACGGGATAAATCGTGATTGTTCAAATAGTAGAGCGGGCAAAAAGATATTTATGACTATTTGCCCATAAACTGCCCAAATGCCCGGCTGCCTTCACCGGTTTGAATGGTATCGATCACTTTCAAGGTTCTGGCGTCGATCACCGAAACATTGCCGTCAAACCAGTTAGCCACGTAGACATGCCGGTCATCAGGATGGGTGCTGATACCTTCGGGTTTGGTACCCACGGTAATCAGGGCGATTTCTTTTAGGGTTTCGGTGTCGATAACAGAAACCGAACCGTCGTCCTGATTAGTCACCAACAGGCGGCTGTCGTTAAGCGCCAGTGCGGTTGCGTAAGGCAGCATATTGACCTTTACCGTAGCAATCGGTTTCATTCGTGCCGTTTCGACAACCGTGACATCATCGCTTTGTACGTTGGCGACATAAATGCGTTCGCCTCTGGCATCAATGGTAAGTCCGAACGGGTGCGTTCCAACCTGTGCGGTTTTCTTAACGGTCAGCGTCTTCAAATCGATCTGGGAAACTGAATTGCTGATCCGGTTGGCGACGTACAGCCAGCGATTATCGGGACTGACTACCAGGCCGGACGGCGATTCGCCGACACTGATGGTACGAATGATCTTTAGACTGTCCGCATCGATAACCGAAACATTATTCTTGTACCAATCGGCCACATAAATCCGCTTGCCGTCCGGGCTCACCGCGATACCCAGCGTGCCGTCATTGACAGCAACGCGGGCGATGACTTCGCGTTTTTTACTATCGACAACCGCAAAGCCTTTGGCCTCGGGGGTACTGACATAAACTTTACTGCCGTCAGGCGCAACCGCAACACCGGCGGGTTTGCCGGTAACGGCAATGGTATCGACTACGCCGCCCGTTGCCGTATCGATAACAGACACGCTATCGTCCAATTGATTGCTGATGTAAGCGAAGCTTGCCGCTCCCAGCTTTACATCCCTGTAAGCAAAAGGCTGGGCCGCAAGCGGCGTAGATAAGAAGGCTGTTGCGATACAAATCGCTACAGCCTTCTTGCCGAGGATGGTGCGGTGGCAGTTCAATGAGAACACTCGCTAAACCTTATTTTTCAGCCAATTTTTTCAGGTTAATCAATCCTGTTTCCAAAACGGCTTTCACTGCGGTATTTGCGGCTTCTTCGTTCATTTCTTCCGGCGGATTGTTGTTCATGTAAGCGCGGTAGTAACCGGCTTTCCAGATAACGTCAGTTTTGCCGCCTTTATCAGCCAGTTCAATGCTTGCTGCGTAATCGTTTACCGGCAATGCGGGGACTTTTTCTTCAGCACCGGCATGAGTAATGGTTTTAGATGAACTCATGTCGGTGATTTTGTAAGCGTAAGACATTTTAGCTTCGTCGTACTTTTTCAATTCTTCGGTAATTGTGCCGCCGTCTTTTAAAGTTAAAACGCGCACCGCACCTTTGCTGTTATCGCCTTTAACAGTGGTACTCATAATGCCGGGATGCCAAGACATATCGCCATAGTTCTTAATAATCTCCCAGACTTTTGCAGCCGGTGCATTAATGGTGATTTTCTCTTCGGCTTTTTGACGCACAGGACCGTGAGCATTGGCTATTGAAGTAAAAAAGAACAGCACAACCGAAACGAACAAAATGATTTTCTTCATATTAACTTTCCTTATGGGAACATAAAAACTAAAACGCGCATTATATGACAACCCAGCGCCGCTGGCATCAGCTTAGCCAACTTAAAATACAATATTAGACAAACAAACCCGACCACCGCAATTGCCCTTTTTTATTGCCGCGCGGTTTCTTTTGCTCTTACCGACGGCGGCAGCGAGTAATGGGATTTTTCATTAACCGGTGTTAGGCGCTGTCCATTGCAGCCGCGACACGCAAATATCTTGTTCCTCGTATAGGCCTATCGGCCGTAGGGCATGCCGTGCGTGTCCTTAACCTTATCTGTTAAATTACCGGTAATGTCACAAAAACGGCCTGGCGCTTGAATTACGCCAAGGATTACTTTTCAATAATAGCCAGCTTGTCGGCTTCAATCCCGAGTAATAACTCCCCTTTTAACAAACCGACCAGTTCCCTGCCGGCCATCTGAAAACGCCAGCCATGCAGTAGCGGACACTCATCATCGTCATTGAACAACAGCACTTCCAAATCCTTGCGTGTCGCAAGAATAATGGGATTCAACGCGTTTTCTTCAGCGCGTATTCTGACCAGCGCCGTCAGAATATCCAGTATCGCTTCCTGTTGCTGCGTTTTTTTAGCGGGCCGGCCTTTTTCATTCAAAGGTATCGGTGCGCGGTTTTTCGCCGCCGTAATGAGTTGACACAATTCTGCGCCATATCGGTTAACCGTACGCTCGTTAATACCGCGAACATTGGCTAATTCACTTACCGCTTCCGGTTGCAGCTTGGCTAAATCGAACAGCATCTCATCGCGCAGCAGCCAACTCTTGGGTCGGTCTTCAGACTGCGCGGCTCGTTCCCGCCATTCGGCCAAGGCCTGAACAATTGATAATTGCCTGCCGGTCAGTTTGTTTTTACCCTTGATTTTCAACCAGGCTTTTTCAGGCTTCACCTCATAAAGGTCCGGATTTGCCAGTTCGGCAAAATCCCGCTCCAACCATTCGGTTCGTCCGAGTTCGGCTAATTGCTGCAACATCATTTGATAAATCTTGCACAGATAAATCACATCGTCGGCAGCATATTGAATTTCCGCATCGATCAGCGGTCGCTTACTCCAGTCCGCACGGGTATGCGCCTTGTTTAAATTGATGTTTAACAGACTGGAAACCAGCATCGCATAACCCGGATTCTCCTGAAAGCCCAGCAACGGCGCGGCGATTTGGGTATCAAAAAGCGGCTCAGGCAATTTACCGGTTAACTGATAAAAAATTTCCAAATCCTGTCGGCAGGAATGGAATACTTTTACAATCGATGGGCTGTATATGGCGTCAAAAAGGATGTCCAAGGAGGGTAATGCAATGGGATCGATACAGGCCACCCATTCCGGTGTTGCTATTTGCAACAGGCAAAACTTCGGATAATAGGTTTTTTCCCGTAAAAACTCGGTATCGAGAGCTAACCAAGGTTCTTTCTTGATTTGTTCACACAATGCAGCCAGCTGATCGGGGGAATTTATATATTGGATATTTGTCATATAGTTAAACGGGCAGTCATTAACGCACCGTAAAATCCATGCATTTTACGGTTAATGGTGGTTTTTTATTTTAATGATAGAATTTATTTTTTGTCTTCACTTACCTATGCGATTTTGTATTATTCCCGTTACCGCTTATCAGCAGAACTGTTCCTTACTCATTTGCGAGCAGACCAACAAAGCCGCCATCGTCGATCCCGGCGGCGATATTGACACGATTCTTAAAGCCATCGCCAGTGAAAGCGCAATCCCCGAATCCATCCTGATTACTCACGGCCATCTCGATCATATCGGCGCTACCGCTGAACTGGCGGCGCTGCTTTCCATTCCTGTGCTAGGGCCTCATCATGACGACCAATTCTGGATTGACGCCCTTGCCGAACAATGCCGGACTTTGCATTTCCCTGCCTGCGATTCATTTACGCCGTCACGCTGGTTAAGTCAGGGCGATATTGTTAAGGTTGGCGAAGCAGTACTGGATGTTTTTCATTGCCCCGGACATACGCCGGGACATGTGGTTTTTGTTCACCGCAACAGCAAACTGGCCATAGTCGGCGATGTGTTATTTAAAGGTACGATCGGCCGAACCGATTTGCCGAAAGGAGATTTCAATACCTTGATTCATTCAATCAAAAATAATCTATGGCCTTTGGGGGGACAGTTTAGGTTTATTCCCGGACACGGCCCAATGTCCACCTTTGGAAAGGAAATGCGCAACAACCCCTTCGTCAGTATTTAAGACGTCTACCCCTTCGACCGGGTTAACCGCCGCCGACTTGATCGGGCCCGCCATTGTTAGCCGGCGGAGTGCGCTGTCTGCCGCGTCGTCCATAGTGGTTGCTACGTTTTTTATTACGCGCTTTTACCCGTTTTATATCCAGTTTATGTTGCTTGATTTCTACCGACTTTAAATGCAGGAATATGTCCTGGGGCATTTCATCGGGCAATTCAACCAGTGTGTAATCGCCCTGAATATTAATATTGTTGATATTGTTTTTGTCGACGCCGGACTCTTCGATCAATAGTTTTTTAAGCTGTTCCGACGTAACCTGATGCTTGCTGCCCACGTCCAAACGATACCTAACCATTTTAATGCGCACTTCGGCGGCAACCGCCCCTGCCTCGCCTAAAGCGCCTACCTTCGGCGCTCGCGGCAACGGCTCCCTGCGTTGTTCTGCCTCCACCATCCTTGGCGTCGAACCTCCTCCATTCATGCCGTCGCGTTTATTATTGCCGATCATTTTGATCTCGACGGACTAACCGCGCCGCACTGTTTCAAAGTCTATCCTGATAAATTTCTACAAAAGCCTCGTCGCGCAATCTGCGCACCCAAAGCTCCGTTTCTTCTTCAATTTTCCGTTTACGAATAGCCTCTTTCACCAAGTTCTTTTTAAACTCACTGCTATCGTCCTTATTTTCCCGGCCCAAGACCTGAATGATGTGCCAGCCGAACTGCGTCTGTACCGGATCGCTCACTTCGTTAACGCCGAGTTTTGCCATGGCTTCTTCAAACGGCTTAACCAGATCGCCGGGACCTACCCAATCAAGCGAACCGCCTTTTAATGCCGAACCTTTATCATCGGAATGCGCCCGCGCCAACGCGGCAAAGTCATCGCCATCGGCAATACGGGCTTTCAATGCCAGCAAGCGTTTATTTGCCTCGGCATCATCAACCAACTCATTCGTTTTTATCAAAATATGCCGAACTTTGGTTTTGATAATCATGTGATTATCCGCGCCTTTCCGCTCTAACATTTTCACGATATGAAAACCGCTCGGGCTGCGTATCGGTTCGGACACATCGCCCTGCTTCATTTGCCTGATTTCATTAACAAACAAGGTGGGTATTTCACTGAGGGTGCGCCAGCCCAAATCGCCGCCTTTCAGGGCATTGGCATCATCCGAATCGCTGATCGCCGTTTGACTGAAATCTTGTCCGCCGCGCAGATTCCTGACAATAGCCTCGGCTTTAGCCATCGCTTTTTGTATTTCCGTCGATGATGCGCCTTCTTTAACCGCGACTAATATATGGCCCAGATGATACTGGGTAGACTCCTCGCCGATTTTATCCTGGGTTTCCATGTAGTGCTCAACCTCCCGGTCGGTCACCTTAATGCGTCCGCCGATCTCCCTGCCGCGCAATTGATTAATAATGATTTCATTGCGCATGTTATCCAAAAAGCTTTGATAGCTAATACCCTGCCCTTCCAACTCCGCACGGAATTGTTCGACATTCATGTTGTTTCTCCGGGCTATATCTGCGGCAGAGCTGTTGAGCATTTCTTCGCTGACCGTAATCCCGGCTTTTTCCGCCAACTGCCGCTGGAGTTTGTCGACAATCATTTTTTCGAGTACTTGTTTACGCAGCACATACGCAGGCGGAATCGCGGCGTTGCTTTGCTGTATTCTTTGCTCAATAGCCGCCACTTCTTTTTGCAATTCACGCTCAAGAATAACGTCCTCTTCAACCACAGCGATAATGGTGTCAAGAACTTCCGCGTGTACTAAAAAACTGCCCAACAATAAATTACACAGCAGCATTGCAACAATAGTTCTTTTCATGTGTTCCTGTTTGATCATTCTTGAGGTTTCCGATAACCATAAATTTGCTGTTCAAAGAACTTATCCAGTTTTTCGCCAATACCGGTTAATCCTTTAAGTTCTACCTGAAAAAACACGCCCGTCTGACTGATACCTGTCGCATCAATGGCGAGGGAGTTTTGAATATTTGGATTGGTATTAAGGTTTATACTGTTAATCCAGCGCCGTCCGATAACACGAAAACGCCAGCAACAATTCTCTTTTTCCACGCCAAAAAAACTTTCCTGAGTCGAGTTATTCAGCAATGAATAAGTCCAGCGCCCAACCGCGGACCAATCGTTATAAACCGGCCAGTGAAAGCTGACATCGCTTTGAATAATGTCATAAGTTCTCACCCTTGATAAATCCGGATAAATTGTATTTTTTCTATAACGGTAGCCCAGATTAACAATCTCGCCAGGCTCATTAATATAATGCAGCGTGGCGTTGTGCCTGACGAATTCGTTCAGATGCGGATTCCATTGCGTCCCGGAGCTTACCGAAACATGATCGGTCAGCCCGGCATTGAGTTCCGCTACCAGATTTGAGAAGCTATCGGTATCCGGAAAATAGCCCGGCAACGTTTCCGTGTAGCCCGGATAAATAACCTTTCTATCCTGAAAATAAGAAATCTGACCCACACTGAGTTTCAGCCTTTCCCGGCCGGTTTTCGCATCGACCAGGCGCGTTGTTAAGGCTGCCGTTAGCTGATTGGCATCCCCTACCCTGTCCGGGCCGCTAAAACGGTTTTCCAAGAACATGGTATTAAAAGAAAAATCGTTCGGCGCGGTATCGAATATAGGGATATTATCTTGCGCCGCATTAGGGACATACAAATAAAACAATCTGGGCTCAAGGGTATGCAGATAAGATCTATTGAAAATATTCATGTCCTTTTCCAGATACAGGCCGGTATCAGTAGAAAAGATAGGCAGGGTTCTTGACGTGCTATCCAAGGCTAATCCGGTGCCTCCTTTTGGATCGTTCAGCAAATACTGGGTATGCTGTAAAGAGATTTTAGGCGTTATAAAAGCGCTGGCGGTTTGCATTGGAAAACTGACTGACGGCCTAACGTTGGTTCGCTGCCCATTCACGACTGTATCGTGCTGAAAATACACATATTCAGCATCCATCACTGTATTCAACGGCATGAAATTGAACGAATGGTTCAAATTCAAATTCACTTGCGGCAACCTTCGATAAGGCAAGCCGGCGCTTGTTATGGCTTTATCGATTGATTGATAATTATCAACATGCCCTGTTAAGGAAACCCCTGTGTTCACGTAAGCAAGATTAGCCTGACTGACAAGATAACTACTGTAGGTCGAGGTGCTCAGCGCATTACCCAAGTCAGAGAAATAATCTTTATCCGACACATAATTCAAGTCCATATTTGAAGTAATATGGGGCGTAAACCGGGTGCTGTTTTTTATCACCCCCAAATACCGGGCCTTATCGCGAAGACTGTCATGAGGCATAAATTCCAGCTCTGTAGTCCCCCCCGTCATCTCTGTCAAATAACGGAAGTCCCCCCCCAATAATGCTCCTCTTTTTGAAAGATAGCGCGGACGCAAAGTCGCATCGTAATTGGGTGCTATATTCCAGTAATAAGGCGTTTCCAGCCGAATACCGCCGCGTTGGGTATTGCCGAACGAAGGCGCAAGAAACCCTGAAAGCCGTCTGTCGTCTATCGGAAAAGAAAGATAAGGCGAATAAAACACCGGCGTCCCCTTAAACTCAAGCCACGCGTTTTTAGCGGCGCCTTGACCGCTGATTTTATTCATCTTCAACTCGCTCGCATGCACAACCCAGTCCTGATTGCCGGGACGGCAGCTGGTATAAGCAACGCCTTTATAGCGAGACAGCGTACTGCTCTCCCGGTAAATTGCTTTCGCCCTGCCTCTGAGCGGCGTAGCCGGGGAAATAAACAGCGCTTCGCGCAGACGCGCCTGATCGGAAGCCAGGTTAAGGGATGCCGACTCACTGTGCAATGCCAACTCATCTTCGCTGTAATAGACGCTGCCCTGCAAATCCAATGATTCAGAAACCGTGTCGTAAGTCGCTTTATTAGAGACCGAACGCTGATCTGCATGGGTCATTTCAACATTGCCGGTATAACTGTAAATTTCATTCTCGAATATTTCGGCATAATCGGAATTAATATCCAAAGGGGACACGTCTCTCAAATCCTTTTCAGGCACAAAACGGGGCTTTCCGCCGCCAGGCGCTACGCAGCTTTGCCAAGGATCATATTTCAATTGCGATTTAAGATTGCTGAAGGTTAGCTCTTCATTGTGGTCGAACGCCGGAGTAAGAAAACTCATGCCGGACCCGGATGTTTCGATAACCCGCGGCTGCCCCTTAGGATCGGCGCCGACCAACTTGCAATCCCAGTTGTTGTCCGCCTCTTTGGCATCGCAAGCCCAACCTGGACGATTGGCTTCAGTTTGCAGTGTTTTTTTCACATCGGTGTCGGCAGAAGGCTGAGCGATTGGCTTAGCCTCCACGCTAACTTGTCGGGCGTCTTCATCCTTCTTAGTATTGACAGGAAGTTTAGGCGCGGCAAGCTCCGCCTTTTCGGCAGGAGCGGGCTGGGCATTCCCGGCAGGGCCAAGATCAGGTTCCGCTACCACCGGCTGAGCAGGTTCAACGGCTTTTATAGGGGGCTGCTGCGCCTCATGAACAGGACTCTCCTGAGTATTGCCCGAGGGTTCGGTATCGGCAGGAATCTTTGCCGCGCCGGTTTTTTCCGCAGGTTCTTTTTCACCTACGCAAACCCACTCTTTGCTATCTTTGCTTTGTACGCAATTCCAGAGAGCTTCGTTGGCAATGCTGACAGGGGCATAAACAGAAGGTAAAAAAAACAGTAATAAACGGCGGCGCATAGGTAATATCAAGTTTAGTAGCGTAGTGAATCATAAATCGAATAAAATGCCGGACGCTAATTTTACCTCACTACCCCTCCATTATACTAATCTATCCTAAACATCATGATGCCTGAAGACTTAAGAACGCTATCGATGTTCGACTGGCTTGAAAACGATTTATTGCTCACCGTTACCGCATGCGCCCCCGCGTCCAGCGACGCCAGTTTTCGACGTTACTTTAGAGTCTTTACCCCGGACGACTGCGTCAATGCAGGAAGCACACCCTCAAGGACGGGAGAGGTAGAGCAGCAATATATTGTGATGGATGCCCCGCCGACCAAAGAAAACATTGAACCGTTCATTAGAATTGCCAAACTGCTGGCGCAATCCCGGATCAACGTCCCGACCATTTATCGACAAAACCTGACTGACGGATTTTTATTGCTGGAGGATTTCGGTTACCAGTGTTTTCTGGATCAACTTAACGAAGCCACTGCCGACGATTTATATCAAAGCGCATTCGACAGCTTATTCAAACTGCAAACCCAAACGCCTATACAAAACTCCGGCCTGCCTCATTATGACGAAGCGCTCCTGCACAGGGAGCTGGCTATTTTCGACGAATGGTTTTTAGGTCAGTTGCTGGACATTGAAATTCCCGCGCCGGTTTGGGAAACGGTCCGCGCCTTTCTGACGACATCGGCCCTGGAACAGCCCAGCACTTGCGTACACCGGGACTTCCATTCCCGCAACCTGATGATTTTAGACAACGACTCCCCCGGCGTCATCGATTTCCAGGATGCAGTCATCGGCCCGGTCACCTACGATCTGGTGTCGCTATTGCGCGATTGCTATATCGCCTGGCCTGAACAACAGGTTGAACAATGGCGACTTCATTATTTCGAGCGGATTCAACAGGCAGGCCTCATTAATTGCAGTACGGCCCGGTTTAAACGCTGGTTCGACCTGATGGGACTACAACGTCACCTTAAAGCCATCGGCATTTTTTCCCGCTTGCACTTGAGAGACGGCAAATCCAACTACCTTGGCGACATACCGCGCACCCTGAACTACGTTACCAGCGTTTGCGAGACTTACCCTGAACTCGCCGAGTTCAATAGCTTCCTGCACGAGCAGGTGCTACCAGTACTAAGCAAAATCAACGTATGAAAGCCATGATATTAGCGGCCGGACGCGGCGAAAGAATGCGTCCGTTGACCGACCGCACCCCCAAACCCTTGCTTACCGCCGCAGGCAAACCGCTGATCGAATATACGATCGAACAACTGGTCGCGGCCGGTTTTAACGATATAGTCATCAACCATGCCCATCTGGGCGTGCAAATAGAAAAGCGCTTGGGTAACGGCAGCCAGTTTGGCGCAAACATCAGCTATTCGCCGGAAGGCGAACAAGCGCTGGAAACCGCCGGCGGCATTATTAACGCTCTGCATTTATTAGGCGACGAGGTGTTTTTGGTGGTCAACGGCGATATCGCCACGGACTTTCCTTTTGCCGAACTCAAAAACCTGAGCGTTGATTTGGCGCATCTGGTTCTGGTCGATAATCCGGCGCATAATGCACAAGGCGACTTCGGTTTGGCCGATACCGGCTTGGTCGTTTCAAGCGGTGCCGAACTATTCACCTTTAGCGGCATAGGCCTGTATCGCCCGGAGCTATTCAGCAACCTACCCGCCGGACCCGGTAAACTGGGGCCTTTGTTACGCCAAGCCATAGCAAGCGGCCGGGTTTCAGGACAAAAACCGAACGGTTTCTGGATGGACATAGGCACGCCGGAGCGTTTGCAGGAACTGGATTTTTATTACACTCAACAGGGGTAAAGATCATGACTGACCATGTTTATAAAAAAATAGAACTGACCGGCTCATCAGCCGTCGGCATGCAGCAAGCTATCGAAAACGCCATCAGTAAGGCCGGCCAAACCAACGACAACATGCGCTGGTTTGAAGTCGTCGAAACCCGCGGCCACATAGAAAACGGCAAAATCGCCCACTGGCAAGTCACCGTTAAAATCGGCTTTGCCCTGACGGCGTAAAGGCATTGCCATTCGACAAACCAGGCGCGATCGCATATGCCCCCTCAATCAAACAACAGCGCCAATACCGTATGGCACCGCGCCACTGTCACCCGGCAACGCCGCGAACAAAAAAATGCGCATAAAGCGATAGTTCTCTGGTTTACCGGGCTATCAGGCTCCGGCAAATCAACGCTGGCCCATGCCGTAGAGGAACAATTGCATCAACACGGTTTAAATACCTTTGTTTTGGACGGCGACAATGTGCGTCGGGGCTTGTGCAGCGACCTGGACTTTAGCGATGCAGACCGCAAGGAAAACATCCGCCGTATCAGCGAAACAGCCAAACTGCTGCTTGAAGCGGGGGTAATCACATTGACCGCATTTATCTCGCCGTTCAAGGCGGAACGCGCCACGGCAAGAAGCCTGATGCCGGACGGCGACTTTATTGAAATTCACTGTTGTTGTCCGTTAACGGTTTGCGAGCAACGGGATGTCAAAGGCCTGTATAAAAAAGCGCGGCAGGGCGAAATCCTAGACTTTACCGGCATATCCTCGCCTTACGAAGAACCGGAAAACCCGGATTTAAAAATCGACACCCACCGGCTTACGCTCGAAGAAAGCGTACAGCGGGTCATATCGCTGTTACGCGCTCGAAACATCGTGTCCGCCCAGGAATAAACCATGCATTTCGATGTCTTCAATGGCGATGCCGACGGCATCTGCGCCCTGATTCAGCTGCGCCTGGACCGCCCGCAGGCAGCCCAGCTCATTACCGGCATTAAACGCGACATCAAGTTACTGGATAAATTCACTGTCACCCCAGGCGACCACGTCACAGTGCTGGATATTTCCCTGCAAACAAACAGCGCTCGGATTAAGGCGTTTTTAAAGCGGGGCGCGCATATTTTTTATGTCGATCACCACCAACCCGGCGATATTCCCAACCATCCGCATCTAAAAACGCTGATTAACACCGACAGCGCGGTCTGCACCAGCCTGCTGGTCAATCAATACCTGAACGGCAAATACCCGTTATGGGCCATAACCGCGGCCTTTGGCGACAATTTAAACCACAGCGCCGAACAACTGGCCGCAACCCTGAGCCTAAGCCAATCGGAATTAGAAACCCTGAAAAACCTGGGCATCTATATCAATTACAACGGTTACGGCGGCTGCATTGACGACCTGCATTTCGCCCCTGACCGACTGTATCGGGAAATGGCCGGCTTCCAATCCCCTTTTGACTTTATCGGCGGCAATCCTGACATTTTCACCCAACTGGAACAGGGCTACCGGCAAGACATGGCGAATGCCCTGCGTCTTGAGCCGGAATACCAACGCGATGCGGTCGCGGTATTCATCCTGCCCGATACCGCTTGGGCAAGGCGCGTTAACGGCGTATTCGGGAACTTCCTGGCCAACCTTAACCCAAGCAGAGCCCATGCGGTAATCACCCATAACAAGGACGACGATTATCAGGTTAGCGTCAGGGCGCCGTTAACCCGTAAAACCGGCGCAGATCAGCTGTGCTCCGCCTTCCCAACCGGCGGCGGGCGAAAAGCCGCTGCCGGCATCAATCATTTACCCGGCGATCAGCTGAGTATTTTCATTAAAAAGTTTGATGATTTTTATTCGTGAGTAGCTGTTACAATGCGAGTAAAGGCTTACATTTCAAATATAAGTACAATGGAACGCAGATGATGCGGATGGACACAATTTTTTTAGCCTTTACCTGTGTAATCATACGCATTAACGTCATCAGCGTTCTATTTTTGGCCACTGAATAACTAAACTTTTAAAGACCGCCGGAACCGACACGCATGAACTCACTGACCGCTCAATCCCGCCCCGACTCATCCGCCGCCACTCGGCTGGAACAATTACAACACATCAACCTGCAACTTGCGGCACTGGGCCAACCAACCTGCGAAGTGGAAAACGACCCGCAATACCTGAAAATTGCCGGCAGTTTATTAAAAACCTATTCCCAGCAACGCCGCCTGCTGGCGCTGGCCAAGTACCGTTGTCCGGCTGATCAACGCATCCAGGATTTCCTTAATCAGTACTTGACTGAAAACGGCATAGCAGGAGCCGTCAGCTTGCCCGGCGAAACCTTTGTGCTGGAACAAAAAGGCTTGGCAAGAGAGCTGTCTTTGCCCTTCCAGCACAACGAATTTCATTCGCCTTATATTGATTCCTACCGGATACAGCAAGGCGTGTTGCATAACCCGAAAAACGACCGGCGCACCACCAAAGGCGTGTTTCACATCGCCGCAGGCGGCCTTCCGGTGCCGGCCGATAAAAACGAAGTGCCCGTTCAGGCCTACGCGGCGCTGCTACGCGCAGCGTTGACGCCTCCCGACGACCTGTTGTCCCTGCCCTTTACCAACGCCCAGGCCGACAGTGCAAAACTCTGGGTGTCATCATTGATGAGACCCATCGTATGCCCGGAAATTTCTGCCACGATGCCGGTCAAAACCATGGAAGTGCGTTTTTTTGCCCCCGGCGGACTGGTCGCCAACCTGGATTTTGTCGAATCCATTTTCGGCAACGCGGGCGACCCGTTCCTGCCCGAGAACGATGCCGCATTGGATATTGACCATTGGACCGGCCATACCGGCTGCATCATTCTTGCCTCGCATTTGGTTCATTGCCGGAAAAAAGATCTCGGTCTTCCGCATGTTGACGACGCCACCGAGCGTCAGCGCAAAGACGGCATGTGCTGGAAAAATGCCGATGAGCTATACAACAACGGACAACCGTTCAAACTGGTGTGCCGCAACATGCAGGGGGTTATTGTCACCATCATTGCCGACAACTATTTCGGCTACAGCAAAAAGGAAATCAAGTCCCATATCAGCTACTCGGCCAACCTGTACGGCGGCGCCGAAGAAGAGCATTCAGGCGGCGCGCTGGCCTTCCCGAGAGTCATTCTGGGCGAAATCTTTTTACCGCATACTTCCTATATCGGCGAGCATTATTCTTTCGACAAAGTCTGCCGACAACTGGCGTCAGTCATCGAGCCTAAAGACGAAGGCTACGCCGTCGACAAAAACTATCCGGACATCCTTTATATTCCCAATACCGCGAAGTTCAACATCCAGCAGCAGCAAGTCAGCTGGACGCATAACCGGCAGACGCAAACCCTTAAATTGCTGTTCGGCCACACCTACGTCTATCCCAACGGCTTTAAAATCCACATGGAACGCCACCCTACCGCGCCCAGCTGGCGCTTGATCGGCACCCATCAGGAAGGCACCTTCTGCCACAAACCGAGCACCGTCTCCGGCGGCGGCAAATCGGAGATTTCCAAATCGATTGCCGGAGCCATCATTTCCGGCCCGGTTTTTGTCGATCATTTCGATAAAGACATGGACATCGTCACCGCCATCTTCGAACACGATTATTCCACCCGGTTTCGCGACCCGGCCCTGCATGGCCTCGACCGACGCCCCCTGCTCAGCAATGAACGCACCCTGGGTTCGGTGATCAAACTGCTAACCCCGTCCGAAAACGAATTTTCGGACGCCCACAACCGGTGGCTGGCGACAATACCCCAGCACATCTTGGCCGTGGCGCTGATGATCAAACGTTTTTACAAGGAAGAATGGGGCCAAGACTGGAGAAAATATTTCTCCGTCGACATGGTCAACAGCCACCCCGGTAACGAACTGAAATTTCAGGGCCGCAAACTAATCGCCAGCTACCTGCGCGTAGGTTTTGACGAAAATGGCGCATGGCGGGTGTTCAAGCTGCGCCAGGATTTCATCGCCTCGGCCAAAGTCCAGCTGGAAGACGATATTTCCGCGTCCACCGTGGTGCCGACGCGTATTCTTACCGGGCTTAATCCCGATTATAAAAACCCCAGCGTCAAACTGGTCGATAACTGCGAGCAAAGTTTCTTTCAGCGTCCTGACGATGCGATACACCGCGGCACCGATTTGCAGACCGAACAGGATTTTTCGCGCACCGATAATTTTATCTCCAATTTCCAGCCGCTCACCGCAGAGGACGCGCGCGAATTCATTGAAGACGTTATTCATTTCGACGAATTCAGCATGCCGATGCAAAACGTCATCCATCAGGCAGTCAACGGCAAGGACGGCGAGTATTTCGTATCATCGGCTCATCCTCGCCTGGTTGACGGAAAACCCAGCCTCAACGTCCGCTATCTGCAACTGCGCCCCGATATAGCCAACCCGAAAATGCGCTATATTGCGGAGCTGTCCACCCGCTTGGCGCGGGGTCTTGATACCGATCAAACCGTTTATTTCCCGGTTAACGCCGTATTGACCGGACGACGCAACAACCCTGCCGACCTTGAGGCCGGCATCCGGCCGTTAGCGATCTATAATCCGATCCATTACCAGGAATTGCCTGAGCTGTTCATGGATTTTATTTGCAGCCTGACCGGAAAATCGCCGTCCACCACCGGCGCAGGTTCCGAAGGCGCGTTGACCAAAGGCCCGTTTAATGCCTTATCCACCACCGCCGACCTGAATACCGCATTGGTTTCGTTCATATTATGCGGCTACGACGGTTTTTCCACGGCGGCGGGCTTCATCGGTTCCAAACGCCAAATCGATCATGACATCAGCCTGCTGATCCCTGAAATCTGGTCGCGCTTGCCGGTAGACCAGCGCGACCCGCAGTATTTAATTGCAAAAGGACAACTGGAAAAACTGGAGGATTTCGAATACGAAGGGCGCACCGTCTATCAAAGCCGACTGGGCTATCGCATTACCGAACGATTCGTGCATACCAATTTCGGCAAGATGTTCGATTACCCGACCGCGGTATTCGACGACGCCATGTTGAAACCGGAAACTCAGGATATGCCCAGCTATGTTGACGGCATCGATAACGTGTACGAAGCGCAGCAACGGGTCGCGCAACAGTATTTCCAGGACGGCTCCATCGATGACGCCTGCCCGCCGTTAAAAGCGCTGCTGCACATCATGGCTGAAGGCCACTATGCGGGCCAAACCGTCAGCGATCCGGCCATTCGCGCGATGTTCACCCGCGACTATCTGCTGCAAAGCGACTGGTATCAGCAGCGTCTTGAAATCAAACAGCAACGCGAAAGCGAGCTTTGGCAGCAACACAAGACTTATATCCGGCAGCAATTGGCTGCAACGGAGCAGCACGATTTAGCCAACCGCGCCGAATTAAACCAAAAACTCGAAGCGACTGAACGCATGCTGGCCGAAATCAACGATCCGGCTTACCTGCAACAGCTGCAAGGGACCTTAGGGGCGGATTGGGTACATCATTCGTAAGAACATATCACCACGAAGAGCGCGAAGAAAAAGCTAAGCGGTATCGTTCCCACGCTCCGGCGTGGGAATGCAGTTCGGGACGCTCCAGCGCCCCGTTCAATTAAACCATAGCCAAAAAATCATTATGGGCAGAAGTCGTTACACGATAACCGAACCCGGCAAACCGCACTTTATGACCTGTACGGTACTGGAATGGTTACCCGTTTTCACGCGCCCGGAGACCACACAGATCGTACTCGATTGCTGGCGTTACCAAAGAGAACACGAAGGCTTACGGCTCTATGGATACGTCATTTTAGAAAACCATTTGCATTTTATTGCCCAAGCGAAAAACCTGAACAAATGCGTGAACAGCTTCAAGTCCTATACTGCGCGGCAGATTATCGACCATTTGCAAGCACAGCGCGTTGAGCGGTTATTGACACATTTACGTTTTTTTAAAACAGCGCACAAAACAGACCGGGAATATCAATTCTGGCAAGAGGGTGTTCATGCCGAGATGGTCTTTAGCGAGGCAATGATGCGGGAGAAATTAGACTACATTCATAATAATCCCGTGCAACGCGGTTATGTGAACTTGCCTGAACATTGGCGTTATTCGAGTGCCTCAAATTACGCGGGATTGACGGGGTTGATAGATATAGACCCGTGGTGAAGGCGACGCTGGAGCGTCTGAGACTGCGTTCCCACGCCGGAGCGTGGGAACGATACCCACTTGCTTTCTTCGTTCTCTTCGTGTCTTCGTGGTGATATTTATCGTTCCCACGCTCCAGCGTGGGAATGCAGTTCGGGACGCTCCAGCGTCCCGTTCAATTAAACCATAGCCAAAATCATTATAGGAAGAAGTCGTCAAACCTGAACTTGCCTGAACATTGGCGTTATTCGAGTGCCTCAAATTACGCGGGGTTGACGGGTTTAATCGAGGTGGACTCATGGTGAAGGCGACGCTGGAGCGTCTGAGACTGCGTTCCCACGCCTGAGCGTGGGAACGATACCCACTTGCTTTCTTCGTTCTCTTCGTGTCTTCGTGGTGATATTTATCGTTCCCTCGCTCCGGCGTGGGAACGATAAGATTAAATTATTCATCGCCGTGCGCGTTTTTGTTTCGGCAACACCCCAAAATAATAAACCGCCAGAAACACCACGCCGATGCTGAAAAATACCTTGGCAAACGGCCTTAGGGTGTCATCGAAAAAGAACTCCCCTATCATCCAAACCGCATTGCCGCATATCCAGCTGCTGATCGCCAAATTATGGAACAGGTTGGCGGTGTTATTTCGCCCCAGCCAGGTAATGTGAAAAGCCGCCGCAACCGTCGGCACAATCATGAAGATGCCTTCAAGCCTCCATTCCATCAACCAACAACTATCTTTCAACAGCCATAATACGATGTGAAAATTTTCATATTCGCGAAGTTTTATCTCACTCATTCGGCAAACCTTATTCAAGTCATTTTTTTACTCTTGCCTCGGCTGTTTTAGCAGGATGCAATCCTCGGCCGCGCGCCTGTCCTGATCTATCGCTAAAATATAACACATCGCTTTTCACCTGATTACCTTACTCCAGCCATACCTTGTACGTTTTCCTACCGTCTTCAAATACAAACAGTTGCTGGGGAGTAATGCCGTTAGCGCGGATAGATTCGCCCAATTGCTTGAGGTCGATTGTTCCCGAACTTATGATGCGCGCCAATACATCTTCAGGGATGAGATGCTCCAAATCCAGCACCGCTTCGGCGGGCATTTTAACCGCAACCCGCTGTTCGCCGCCTTCGGTGACACGCACGCAAAGCAGCGTTGCTTGCTGATCAAAGCTCAAGGTCCTGACTGTCGGCTCATGCTCAACTACGGGCAGTTCATACGCTATGGCCTGCCGGATGAGTTCCGGGCCGACCGCTTGTTGCAGCAGCGTCCACCACGACAGTCTGACATCCAACTGTTGTAATTGCTGGATTAGCCCCTGAAACGCACGCATCAGTAAAAACAGGTCGGAAGGCCCGGCCGAGCGAAACCACCAGCGATAATCGCCGAGCAGCTCGTTAACCGACTGACCTAGCTGCCATTGCTCGGGATTAAACGCATGGTTTACTAAAAAAGGCCGGAATAATATCTGGCATAAGGCGGGCAACGAGCCGCTGATGGGTGCCAGTTTTTTGCTGTCGAAACCCAGCGCAGCAAAGCAGTCCAGCGGTTTGACGGGGCTGCGTCCGCGGCAACCGACGATCGCCTTGAGCAGCGCCAGTCTGCGCGGCTCAGTAATCGGAACGGTGCAGCCGTAGTCGAGCAAGGCGACTAGCGGCCTCCCGTTTTCGTCGCGGCTGTAAAAAATGTTACCGGGATGCGGGTCGCCATGCACTTCGCCAGCAACGAACATGCTTTTAAACAGCGTCATCATCAGTGTTTGACCGATCACCAGACGATCCTGCTCCGGCCAGTCACGGGCCTTGTCGATCAACACGCCCTCGGCCCTGCTTTGCACCAGCATCCGTTCGCTGCATAAATCCTTATATATTTTGGGAACTTTCAGACCAGGAACCTGTACGGTTCGACCGAAATAATCCTGCCGTTGGGCTTCCGAGCGGTAATCGAGTTCGCGGCGCATATTGTCGCGCAGGCTTTTTTTATAAGCGTCAAGATCGAAACCCCAGCGATTGACCGGTCCCACGCCGGGCATCAGGCCAACCAGGCGCAATTCGGCATCGACCGCATCGCTAATATCGGGATAGCGAATCTTTACCGCGACCTTGTCGCCGTTTTTAAGCACGGCCAGATGCACTTGTCCGAGGGACGCCGCCGCGATGGCTTCATCAATGGTGCGGAAAATAGTTTTGGTTTTTTGCCCGAGTTCCGTTTCAAGCTGCGGGATCATGGTTTTTAGCGGTAAAGGTTCTATGCCTTCGACAAGTTCCTGAAACGGCGTCGTGCCGTCATTGCCCGCAAACAGCTGACCGACTTTCATGGTAATGCCGCGCGCATCGGCAAACAATCCTGCAAGCGCCTTTTTGGCGAGCAGCCGTTCGGTCTCACTTTGGCTACGTTGGAGTTTTTTGGCGGCCAGCCCGATACGGAAAAATTGCAAAACGCGTTTTGCTGTTTTTAGGATAGTCACATTATGCCTTTCGGTGTTAAGCCCCTGTTTTAGTCTCTATGCCGGACGGGACTCATAAAAACACACCACGAAGACGCGAAGAACGCGAAGTTTTATTTCTTCGTGTTCTTCGTGGTGAAGTTTCTTATCGGTTATTCCACAAGCTCCCCAACAACACAGCTCTCATCAACCGCTGTTATCACGCAGTCAAGCGTCTGGTTTTCCACCGACACAGCGTTACCGATCACGCAGCCGACCTTAAGATAATTCGGCGTATAACCGAAAACCCGCTGTTTGCCATCGTCCAATGCTTCGCTGTAGCCTTCCCATAACACCGGAAATTCATGGCCTACGTTGTCGGCAAAAAACTTCAGCTTCATCTCCTCGGCCAACTCATGTAACTGCTTGCTGCGCTGTTTTTTGATGTCGTTGCTTAATTGATCTGGCAGGCTTGCGGCTTTGGTGCCTTCCCGGCTGGAATAGGTGAAGATATGGATATGACCGAAACCGGTTTGCTTAATGAAGTTAAAGCTCTCCTGCCATTCCTGCTCGGTTTCGCCGGGGAAGCCGACGATAATATCGGTGGTGACATTAAAGTTGGGGATTTGCGCGCGCAGCTGATTGACGATGGCAGCAAACTCTTCGGTTTTACAGCGCCTTGCCATACGGCGCAGCACGGTGTCCGAGCCGCTTTGCAAGGGTAAATGCAAATGCGGCATCAGGCGTGGATTCTCGAACAGTTTGAAAAAATCGTCCGGCAATTCCCAAGGTTCCAACGAGCCTAATCGCAATCGCGGAATCTCGGTTTCCGCCAAAATAGCTTTGATCAAATCGGACAGGTTGTTACCCAAGTCGCTGCCGTAGCCGCCCAAATGCACGCCGGTTAAAATGACTTCGGTGATGCCTTGCCGGTGCAGCGCATTGATTTCGTCGATGACCGCCTGCACGGGACGGCTGCTTTCCTCGCCGCGCGCGACGGTGACGATGCAGAAGGTGCAGCGGTAACGGCAGCCGTCCTGTACTTTAACGAAAGCGCGTTGCCTGCCGCGGGTGAACAGCGATATTTCCCCCGGTTCGGTGGACAATGCGGGCATGCTGTCCATGTTCAATTCAGCCAGGGTTTTTTCGACCAGCTGATCCTTGTCCTTGTTGCTGACTATCAGGTCAACGCCCAATAAAGACGCGGCTTCATCCTCATTCAAGGTCGCGTAGCAGCCGCTAACCACGAGCTTGGCTTGCGGGTTATCCCGATGGATGCGGCGGATCAGCCGGCGCGATTTTCTGGCCGCATCCTGAGTCACCGCACAGGAATTGATCACGATAAGATGCGCGGCTTCGGCTTGCTTGGTGATTTGATGACCGGATTTTTGGAAAGCCTGAGCCCAGGTTTCCAGTTCGGCTTCGTTAAGACGGCAGCCGAGGGTTTTAAGGTGAACTTTCATTACGGAGAAATAATATAAAAATAGAACGAATAAAAAAGCACACCACGAAGGCACGAAGAACACGAAGTTTTTATCAATGCCGTTAAGTTAAGGAACCTGCATGCAATAAATTGAACACCTTGTACCGTATATCGGCAGCGGGAGTGCAAGCTTTGCTTGCATTGGCAGGCGAAGCCTGCACTCCTGGCACCTTGCCCAAGTTATTTCGTACGCATATTGTGTTTTACTCAAATTCGGCTCCTTTGTCCGCTCTCTTGCTGACGACCGCCCGGATGCAGGAGGTAGAGCAACTTAGGAGCAGTTACTCGGGGAGGAGATTCAAAAAACGAATTTTAACTGTAAACGGTATATATTTTTTCTTCGTGTCCTTCGTGCCTTCGTGGTGAAATTTTTTTTAACTAATGTGCAAACTCAATTATCCAAAGAACCAATAGGCGACAAATATGGACGCAACAATGCCCGCAAAGTCGGCTATTATCCCACACGCGGCGGCATGACGAATATGTTTGATGCCGACCGAGCCGAAGTAAATCGCCAGTACATAAAAGGTGGTTTCGGTGCTGCCTTGCACGATCGACGATAAGCGTCCGGCAAACGAATCCGCGCCCATGGTTTTCATGGTGTCGATCATCATCGCCCTGGCCCCGCTGCCGCTGAACGGCTTCATCAACGCGGTAGGCAGCGCATCGACGAAGCGGTCGTCGAGCATAAAGTAATGTACGATGGTGCGCGCTAAATCGGCCAGCAAATCCAACGCGCCGCTGGCCCTGAATACCCCGATCGCAACCAGCATCGCGACCAAATAAGGGATGATGGTGGTGGCGGTATGAAAACCTTCTTTGGCGCCTTCAATGAAGGCGTCATAAGCGTTAATCTCCTTGTTGATCGCGCCGAGAATAAAGGTGATGACCAAGGAAAACAGGATGAAATTGCTGATAATCGCGGATTGCTCAAGCATCTGCTGTTGCGGGAGGCTTGAAAAATACGCCAGTATGCCTCCGACCACCAGCGTAAAACCGCCCAGATAGGCCACGATCACCTTATCCAACAGGTTGATTTTTTGCACATAGGCGACGGTAAACAAACCGACCATCGTGCCCACATAGGTGGCTATCAGGATCGGGATGAATACGTCGGTCGGATTGGCCGCGCCCAATTGGGCTCGGTAGGTGAAAATCGTCACCGGAAACAATGTAACGCCTGCGGTGTTGATGACCAGGAACAGGATTTGCGCATCGCTGGCGGTTTCAGGATGTGGGTTGAGCGTTTGCAGTTCCTGCATCGCTTTGATGCCCAATGGCGTGGCGGCATTGTCCAGGCCCAACGCATTGGCGGAAATATTCATCACGATTGCGCCTAACGCGGGATGGCCTTTGGGCACATCGGGCATTAACCGGCTGAATAACGGCGTGAGGCTTTGGGTTAACAGCAGGATAAAACCGCTTTTTTCGCCGATGCGCATGATGCCCAGCCATAAGGCCAACACGCCGGTCAGACCCAGGGATATTTCGAAAGCCGATTTCGACAACGCAAACATGGCTTCCATGATTTGCGCAAAAACCTGTTGGTCGCCCAAGAACACCAGCTTGAACAGCGCGGTGCAAAAGGCGGCGAGGAAAAAGCTGATCCAGATGAGGTTTAGCACGATAAATACATATTAGGCATAATTAAAAGATTTTTACCACGAAGGCACGAAGGACGCGAAGTTTGCGCTGGCCCCAACCTCTCCAGAGGCCTTGAAAGCATTATTACCTCTTTCCCCACGTGCCGCAGTTAAACGTTGTAGGAGCGGGCCATGCCCGCGATGAATAGGCTAACACTTTGCATTCGCTGAACAAATATCGCGGGCGCGGCCCGCTCCTACGTTGTCATTCGTTGTCATTGTTCTTAACTTAATGGCAGTAGTTATCGAAAACGGTAGGGACAATAACGCCAGAAGAACCAAAACCTTCATGTATGTCCTTCCAAAACACACAGCAGTCCTCGCAGCACCAAATCAGCATCAACGATGGATGCAACACCAAGCTGTCCGGCGATAAGTCCGGCATCTCCACCGGTTAAAATCAGTTTCGTATTGTCAGGTTGTTTTGCCAGCACATGCTCGATCAAGCCGATAGCCGCCGTTAAGGCGCCGCTATAGATGGCGGCCTCGGTAAAATTGGCCAGGCCGAATGGGTAGCTTGCCTCGCTAGCAGGCAACGCCTCCGTGCCTTGAACCAGGGATTTTTTCATCAGCGTCAAGCCGGGGCTAATCAGGCCGCCTTGATGCCTGCCGTCGGCATCGATTACATCCACGGTAATTGCCGTTCCGCAATCGACTATACAGGCCGGACTTTGATATTGCTGGCAAACAGCGACCAAAGATAGCCAGCGGTCAACGCCCAGTTTTTCCGGCTGTTGGTAAGCGTTAATCACGCCGAACGCCTGCGCTTGAGGCTTAACCAGAATAACATCCACATCAAGCCAAAGCTCAAAGGCTACCGACTGGACAAGTTCGAGCAACCGGTTTGCGCTCACGCAGGAAACGGCAAGCCGTCTGGGCGGTCGGATGCCTTTCCAAAGCTCGATAAGTTCATACCGATTAATCCGGGTATTCAGCAAGGGCCGGCCGGTAATGATTTGACCGCCTGTGCTGATTCCCCACTTCAGCCGGGTATTCCCCATATCAATTAACAAATTCATTGCCGTACCGAACCGTTAAAACTGACTTCACCGGAGGCAAACGCCTGCACACGTCCATCCGGGCGCTCAATCAACAACATGCCGTTATCGTCGATGCCTCGCACTATGCCTTCAAATTGTTGCTGACCGATAAACAAGGTCGCTGATTTGCCGGTCAGGCAATCATAGGAGCGCCATTCGTCGAGATAGACTTGAATGCCGACACCTTCATACTCGGCGATAACCGGCAGCAGATGATTTAACAGGGTGCCGGCCAATTTATTCCTGAACAGTCGGTTTTGCCCGGTGATTTTGCTTAAATCGGTCCATGCCTGAGTGATGCTTTCGGCTTCCGTTTCCGGCAAGAATAAATTCAAGCCCAAACCGATAACGGCGCTGCACGGGCCGTCAGTCTCGCCCGAGACTTCAACCAGAATGCCGCCCAGTTTTTTGCCCTGACTGTAAATGTCATTAGGCCATTTGAGGCCAATATCGTTGATTTGATGCTGTTTTAAAGCCCTGATCACCGCCACGCCGATAGCTAGACTTAAGCCTGAAATGGCGGCAGGTCCCTGCTGAAAGCGCCAGAGTATCGACAGGTAAATGTTGCTCCCGTAAGGCGAAACCCATTGCCGCCCGCGCCTGCCTTTGCCTGCTGTTTGATACTCCGCAAAACACACCGAACCTGAAAGTGCATTATTTTGCGAGCGTTCGACTAAATACCGGTTAGTGGAATCGATTTGATCATGGATTTCAAACGAGGAAATTAACGCGCCGACCCGGTCGTTAACCACTGCATTGATTTGTGACGCCTCCAACAACTCCAGCGAGTTATCCAGCCGGTAACCTTTACCGCTGACTGCCGAGTGTTGCAGCCCCAATTCGGCCAAGCCGTTGAGCTGCTTCCAGACCGCTGAACGGCTGATGCCCAGCGCATCGGCCAATTCAGTGCCGGAATGAAACGCGCCGTCAGCCAAGAGGGTAAGGATTTTTTTTTGCTTATCTGAAATGTTCACAAGCGCTCACGCTTTATTGCCAACCTGTTTTTTATCCCTGATCTGTTGCAATTGCTCTTTTACCACATACTTAATCAGCATTTCCCGATCCTCATCTTTCATATTAATAAAATTAATACCAACAAAATAAGGGTACTGACTATCATCCGATTGGCTATTCTTACAATAAACAACCCTGCCGTAAGTCACGATGACCGTCATACAAGATATCAGCAGTATTTTGATTTCCAGATAATCGTTTTCTTTAAGCGCTTCTTCGCAATTAAAAGCGATGCCGGTTGCACTCATGTTAACGTTGCGGGTGTCATTTTCCTTAAATTGCAAGCCCTGCATCGTAATAGCCTGGGCAAGAAGATCGATTTTTCTGTCAATTAACCTTAAGTACTCCGCCACGTCCGGCAGGCTTTTATCCAGCCTGTGCAATAACGGTGTCGATTCCTGCGATACCATTTCAAGCGCGGTAGACAATGAACAGCTGTTCAAAATATTGTCGGAAACACGGTGCGGCTCGTTGACCAGCTTTTCATCTATTTTTTTGTAAAACAGATTAACTTCATCATCGATTCGAAAAAAACCGCGTCGATCTTCAGTTTTCGTCATATTGACCTCATCCACAATCTACAGCCTCTAAACTTTTTATTGCCATGATTTAGTTAATAAACATGCTCTAATAACGGATCTTATCCAAGATTGGCCATAACCCGGAATATAAATCCGTTTTGGAAAAAAGCGTGTGCGGTTGCGACTGACATGTGAGGTTTTTAAGAGATTTAATGGACATAATTCAATCCGCCGCAGCTTGTCAAATTATACGTTAAACCGTTTGATTATTTTATTTTTTGGTCTAGTCGCTTAAAACCGGTCAAGCGTTGCCGCATGTTCTCCATGTGAGAGCTTTGCCAATAGATGCGCTGACAATCGACGCATTGATGAAAAGTCTCATAGCAAAGTCGAGTCTTAGATTCGAGACGATCCTAAATATCCGCTTTGGCGACCGGCGTTAGCAAACCGTTGCAAATCAAACATCGGGCAAAGGGATGAACGAGCCGTATAGGTCGAAACGGCGCATCCCTGTAGTCGTTACGATAGAGACTGTCGAAACCCAACAAGCGCATGCGCTTGGCGAGCTTGCCCAGATTCACGTAGGGCAAGGGTTTTTCGCGTAACCTGACCAAAGCGAATATGTCCGGCGTTTCGAAAACCGGGTAGACCGCGGCATGATCGCCGGTTTGCAATTGATAATCGAATCCCACCGACTGACCATTGACGACAATCAGGTCGACCGCAGTATGAGGCACGCCGAAAACTTCAATGGGTCTTTGATTGCCGGATGAGCGCTAAAACCATAGCAATTGGTTCGTTTGCATTGTTCCGGAGGAAGGAAATCGTTCTGTTCCGCGTAGAAACGAAATTCAGCGCCGTGTTCCGGTTTCATATTGTCCGCCTGCCGATCTCAAAAAAATCATCCAGAACAGTAGGTTGGCAGAATTATAAAATATTTTCCGCAAAATATTGAGCTTACCCAGTTCACGTACAATAAATCCCGGCTCATAAAGAGAAAGAACGCACATGAATTTCTGAGAAGTCGTTTTGCCTATAAAAACAATACTTGCTCAGTATCGCTGGCAAAAAGAGTAGGATTGGTAAACCTAAAATAAGGCTTTTCGAACTGAGACACCGAAGAATAACGACTATCAATCGCTAATTTCCGGATTATTTTATTTGATTTTCAGGAGATGGTCTATATGGCGGAGAGTGAGGGATTCGAACCCTCGATGGGCGATAAAACCCATACTCCCTTAGCAGGGGAGCGCCTTCAGCCTCTCGGCCAACTCTCCAAAATAGATGATCTATCTTTAAGCTACAGCCTTGTGCCTCGAGATAATTTTAAGAGCTAAGCCCTTAAAAAACTAACGTAATTCCATTTAGCTAACGATGTTAAGGTGCAATTGCTAAACTACTTCACTAAAATAGTTTGCAAAACAATCCGCACCCCACTTAATACTAAGCTCACATCCATTAGCTGGTGAGTGTCCATGACACTCATAAAAACCCCTGTTACGATTTACTCTTCAGATCCAGTCAAGCCAGCCGGCCCATTCTGTTCTTTTTTAATCCTTTCGTAGATCTCTTCCCTGTGTACAGAAACTTCTTTGGGTGCGTTAACACCTATGCGAACCTGATTTCCTTTAACTCCAAGAACAGTGACTGTAACTTCATCACCGATCATCAAAGTCTCCCCTACCCGACGAGTCAAGATAAGCATGGCTACTCCCTATATATGTTAAAAACGTACTGTTCTTAAACAGCATCCAACCAAGACGAGCAATTATAGCAGCTTTTTCTAATAAATAAAGTCTAAGATTCTATTTCTTGATCTAATTTAAATGCGGAGTGCAGCGCCCTAACCGCAAGTTCCAGATATTTTTCATCGACGACAACCGATATTTTAATCTCGGATGTTGAAATCATTCGAATATTAATGCCTTCATCAGCCAATGCCTTAAACATGGTGCTGGCAATGCCTGCGTGAGAACGCATGCCTACGCCGACTATCGACACTTTGACGATACTGTCGTCACCGGTAACGTTTCTGGCCCCTAATTCGGCGCAGGTTTTATCCAACAAGGTTTTGGCTCGCTGATAGTCATTACGATGCACGGTAAAAGTAAAATCAGTGGTCGCATCATCGGCGATATTTTGGATGATCATGTCGATTTCGATGTTGGCATCGGCAATCGGCCCCAAAATTTTAAACGCAACGCCGGGCAAATCAGGCACGCCGGTGATGGTTAATTTAGCTTCGTCCCGATTAAAGGCGATTCCTGAAATTAAAGCACTTTCCACTTGTGATTCCTCGTAGGTAATGAGCGTACCCTTACCTTCTTTAAATGATGATAATACGCGTAACGCAACGTTATATTTGCCGGCAAACTCAACCGACCTGATCTGCAATACTTTCGAGCCCAGGCTGGCCATTTCCAGCATTTCCTCAAAAGTGATTTTATCCAGTCTGCGGGCTTTCGGCTCAACTCTGGGATCCGTAGTATAAACGCCGTCGACATCGGTATAAATATGACACTCGTCGGCTTTTAAGGCCGCCGCCAATGCCACAGCGGTGGTATCCGAGCCGCCGCGCCCCAGCGTGGTGATATTGCCGTGTTCATCCACGCCCTGAAAACCTGCGACCACGACCACTTTGCCCTCGTTAAGATGAGTCCGAATCCGTGCATCGTCTATCTTGCGAATCCGCGCTTTGGTGTGGCTGCTGTCGGTCAGGATTTTCACCTGGCTGCCGGTATAAGAACAGGCATCGCAGCCCAATTCATGCAAAGCCATGCTTAACAGCGAAACGGTGACCTGCTCGCCGGTGGACAGCAACACGTCCATTTCCCGCTCGTTCGGGTGTTGCTGCATGTCTTTTGCCAAATCAACCAGACGGTTGGTTTCACCGCTCATCGCAGAAACTACGACGACGATTTGATCGCCCAAGTCATGGGCTTGCTTAACCTTTTCGGCGACCGCTTTAATGCGTTCGACAGTACCTACCGAGGTGCCGCCAAATTTGTATACGTATAATGCCATGTTCTTTTTAACCTTTTTGTCGTTTTGGCTGTTTTATGTGTCTTTATACTACAATGGGTTAGTCTGCAATATCCCCCTCTTCATACAAAGTCTCAGGAGCAATGTCTGCTCCATTCGGCCAAGATATAGACCAGCCGTCGACAAAGAATTTCTGGAAATACTGTTTATCCTTAAGCGGTTCGAAAATCTCGCCGTTCAACCATTGCAGGCAATCGGCGATTCTTTTTTCGCCATTATCGAAAGTCAATTTGATTTTATAATCGCTTAGATATTCGGCAGCGACGACAACGGGCATATAGTGCATAAGCGGTTCTCCATTAATTGAGGGGTTCTATCCTATCAATCTGTTTGCCTTGTTCGGCTTTTTGCCAATTTTGCATGATTTCGTCTTGATGTAGCAACGCCCATTCCTGAATCAACTTTTTAGCTGTTTTGGAAGTAATATTGCCTTTAATTATAGTGCCGTCGATGCTGAACATACCCTTTTGACCTTGGTATTCGGCATGGAAATGCGGTGGGTTGTGCTCATTGTGAAACATGCGGATGATGATCCCAAAAAACATCGACACATAAGGCATTTCAACCCGCCAGCCGCTGTTTGACCCACTCCGGCACTTGCTGCAAAGCCGCCGCCAAACCGGACGGATCATTGCCGCCAGCCTGAGCCATATCGGGCCGACCGCCGCCTTTTCCGCCAACTTTGGTGGCGACAAAATTCACCAAATCACCGGCTTTCATCCGCCCCATCTGATCTTTAGTCACACCGGCAATCAAGCTGACCTTGTCGCCGTCGACGACTGCCAAAACAATCGCAGCACTGCCTAATTTATTTTTTAACTGATCGACCATGTCTTTCAGGGATTTTGGATCGACGCCTTCCAACTTAACCGCCAATACTTTGATGCCATCGACATCGACAGCCTGAGCGCCCAGCTCGTTACCCGCAGAACTGGCCAGCTTTGCATTCAAGCGTTCCAGCTGCTTTTCCAACAGCCGGTTTTTCTCTATCAATTGCTCGACTTTTTCCGGTGCTTTTTCCTGAGCGCTTTTTACCAAGCCTGCAATGCTAGCCAGCGCATGGTCGCGACCGGCGATAAAATCAAAGCAACCACCGCCGGTTACCGCCTCGATACGCCGAACGCCCGCAGCCACACCGGTTTCGTTAATGATCTTAAAGCAACCTATGTCCCCTGCCCGCTCAACATGAGTTCCGCCGCAAAGCTCGGTTGAAAATTCGCCGATTTTCAAAACCCGTACTTCATCGCCGTATTTTTCGCCGAACAACGCCATCGCGCCAGCTTTAACCGCGTCATCTTTTGCCATGACTTGCGAGATAACTGGATTATTCGCCCGAATCTGCTCATTAACGATCCGCTCAACGGCGCTAATCTCAACAGCCGTGACCGGCTCAAAATGGGAAAAGTCGAAGCGTAACCGCTCAGGATTAACTAACGAACCTTTCTGCGCGACATGATCGCCCAAAACCTGCCTTAATGCAGCGTGCAATAAATGCGTCGCCGAATGGTTAAGCTCGGTCGCCTTCCTGTCCGCCGCGCTGACACGGGCATCGCACAACTGGCCGTTGCTCAGGGTACCGGTAAGCAGTTTGCCTTTATGCAGAAACAGGTTGCCGCCCTGTTTTTGGGTGTCGGTAACTTCAAAGACTGCACCATCCGCTTCGATTTTGCCGCAATCGCCGATTTGGCCGCCGGATTCGGCATAGAACGGCGTCCTGTCTAAAATAACAACGCCTTCTTCGCCATCCTGCAAACTAGCTACCGGCTGACCTTTTTTATACAAACCGATGATATGCACTTGGTCGTCAAGATGATCGTAACCGGTAAATTCGGTTTGCGCATCGAGCTTTATGTCCTGATCGTAATCTGCGCCAAAACTGCTCGCAGACCTTGCCCTTTCCCTCTGAGCCGACATCGCTGTTTCAAATCCGGCATGATCGACAGTCAAATTGTTTTCACGGGCAAAATCGGCAGTCAAGTCGACGGGAAAACCGTAGGTATCGTAAAGCTGGAATACGGTTTCGCCGGGAATCACAGCACCTTCCATCTTGGCGACACAGGCCTCCAGAATCTTCATGCCTTGTTCCAGGGTTTCCGCAAAACGCTCTTCTTCTTTTTTCAAGACGCGCTCAACCTGGGCCTGCGTGGCTTTAAGTTCAGGAAAGGCTTCGCCCATTTCCTCAGCTAAGGGAGCGACCAACTTATAAAAGAACACATCGCGAATGCCCAATCGATAGCCGTGGCGAATGGCGCGTCGGATAATGCGGCGCACCACATAACCGCGTCCTTCATTGGACGGCATCACGCCATCCGCGACCAGGAATGCACAAGAGCGGATATGATCGGCAATCACCCGCAACGAGCTTTGCGTCAAATCGTTAGTGCCGGCCAGTTCGGCTGCGGCCTTTAACAATTTTTGGAATAAATCGATTTCATAATTGCTATGCACGCCCTGCAACACCGCCGCAATGCGCTCCAGACCCATGCCGGTATCTACCGAAGGCTTAGGCAACGGCGTCAACGTGCCGTCAGCGGAACGGTCGTATTGCATGAACACCAGATTCCAGATTTCGATATAGCGATCGCCGTCTTCATCCGGCGATCCCGGCGGGCCACCGGCAATGTCCGCGCCGTGATCGTAGAATATTTCGGTGCAGGGTCCGCAAGGCCCGACATCGCCCATCGACCAGAAATTATCTTTGGCACCTATTTTTGAGAATCGGTTCTTGTCTATGCCGACATCGTCCAGCCAGATTTTTTCCGCTTCCGAATCTTCATCGAAAACAGTGACCCATAATTTTTCCGCCGGGATTTCCAGTTCCTTGGTTAAGAAATCCCAAGCAAAATGTATCGCTTCTTTTTTAAAGTAATCGCCGAAACTGAAATTACCCAGCATTTCAAAAAACGTATGATGCCTTGCGGTATAACCGACGTTTTCCAGGTCGTTATGCTTGCCGCCCGCACGCACGCAACGTTGACTGGTTGCGGCCTTGTTATAGTCGCGATGATCCCGTCCTAAAAATACATCCTTGAACTGCACCATGCCGGCATTGGTAAACAACAAGGTCGGATCATTGCCCGGAATCAGTGAGCTTGAAGGCTGCACGGAATGCCCCCGCTCGCGAAAAAACTCAAGAAAGGCGGTGCGCAACTCGGCGCTAGTCATCTTTTTCATAATAAATAAATGCTTTTAAAAAAATAGGGTTACGTTACGCCAAGGTCTTTTTAGTTAAACGTCATACCGATAATCCCTACCGGAACGACGTGGTTGTTCATAACTTAACGACATTATCGCTAACGCCACCCACTACTTAGAGAAATCTAATATTCAACTCATCAAATAACGCACTGATCATGGCGCCGGAAAATCCGCGCTGCAATAAAAAACGACTGCGTTTTGCCCACTCATTACGCTCCATCACAGCGTCATGAGTATATTTTTTATTGTAAACCTGTTCCAGCAGCGCCATCCAGCTACCGGCCTCTTCCCGCACAATGCCGTCAAGATCGAACGCCGCTATGCCGTTTTGTTTGAGCTCATAGCTGACGCGTATAGGCCCGTAACCTTTCCTGATACGGAACCGGGCATAGCTTTCGGCGTATCTTAAATCGTCCTGCCAACCTTGCTCGGCCAGTTCGTCGATGACAGGCTGAGCATCATCCCTGTCAAAATCCCTTAAAGCCAATTTGTTCAGCAATTCCTGCTGACTATGTTCTCTTCGAGCCAAAAGACGTAGGCAAACTTCCTGAATTTCCTTGGTAGCTTCGTTCACGACAGACTACAAATCATACATTCTTTACTTACACCAGGAAAAGCATTCGCCACGAAGACACGAAGGAAAAACTTCGTGTCTTCGTAGTGAATAAAAAACTTAAATCACTTCCGTACTAAACAAACCTGTTACTCATCCTCATCAACAACCGAAGGCACATCAATCAGAGGAGCGACTTTCTTACCGAAAGCCTCGGCTCTGATTTTCGCTTCAATTTCTTTGGCTTTTTCAGGATGCTCTCTTAAGAAAGCCTTTACATTATCCTTGCCCTGACCGATCTTTTCATCGCCGTAACTGTACCAGGAACCCGCTTTTTGAATAAATCCGTAACTTACGCCCAAGTCAACCAGTTCGCCCAAAAAGGAAATACCTTCCCCGTATAAAATCTCAAACTCGGCCTGTCTAAAAGGCGGCGCGACTTTATTCTTGACGACTTTTACCCGGGTCTCATTGCCGATAACTTCCTCGCCCTTTTTAATCGACCCGATACGCCGAATATCCAGACGCACCGAAGCGTAAAATTTAAGCGCATTGCCGCCGGTAGTGGTTTCAGGACTGCCGAACATGACGCCGATTTTCATCCTGATCTGGTTAATGAAAATAACCAAGGTATTGGATCGCTTGATATTGCCGGTCAACTTCCGCAAAGCCTGAGACATCAATCGCGCCTGCAAGCCCATATGGGAATCGCCCATATCGCCTTCAATCTCGGCTTTGGGTGTTAACGCGGCCACCGAATCGACCACGACCACATCGACCGCGCCGGAACGCACCAGCATGTCGGTAATTTCCAACGCCTGTTCGCCGGTGTCCGGCTGGGAAACCAGCAAGTCATCGACATTGACGCCGATTTTTTCGGCATAACTCGGATCCAAAGCATGTTCGGCATCGACAAACGCCGCGGTGCCGCCGAGTTTTTGCATTTCGGCGATCACTTGCAGCGTCAACGTGGTTTTGCCGGATGATTCAGGACCATAGATTTCAATAACCCGACCGCGAGGCAATCCGCCGCAGCCCAGCGCAATATCCAAGCCTAAAGAACCGGTAGAAACCACATCGATGTCGCGCGAAGCCGCCACATCACCCATGCGCATCACCGAGCCCTTGCCGAATTGCTTTTCTATCTGCATCAGCGCCGCGCCTAGCGCTTTCTTTTTGTTCTCATCCATTATGTAGTGCCCTTTACGCCCTGCGGCTATGTTGGTTAGAAAGAAATATCGCTGAAATCGAATTAATTATTATCACATACCGACAGGGCTTCGGATAGTGTTGATTTGCCGGAAAGCGTTAAGACCGGGAGTAACAACACGTCCACCATTGGACACAGAAAACCTTGACTAGGATTTGATAAATAATGCAGGGGAAAAGCAAGCTCGTTTTCAATACTGTCTGTTAGATGCGGATTAAAGAGCGCTTACACTCAATTTGAAAACGCTGTAAGGCCGGGCCGATTCGCACCATCTCCGGTGGGGCGGCCAAGCTATCGGGCATGCACAAACCCAAAGAGCGAAGCTTGCTAAAAAACCGCACTAATTATATGTGACAACATGTCGCATTATCATTTTATCTGCGCGTTGATAGCATATCGGCATGCGCTCTTACTTGCCTTCACTTCGGTAAGGGGGAGCTTAATCGTCTATTAGGCTCCCTTTTTTTAGTTCTGTAGATATCTAAACTTATTTCATGCTTTTGATTGCATAAAAGAGGAAGTTATCGCAGGGTTTGTCCTGTTTCAACATTGCCCGGATGCATATGTCTGCGCTGAGCACCCGCATCTTTTCTTTGCCATCAGCCCACTGCAAACCAGACATCAGGTAGATGCCAGCAAATCCTATACAGCTATCTATCACGAGCAAACGGCGCAAACCAACGACGCGCCGCCCGCCTTAGAACCCAACGCACGCACGACACTTCCCGCCTCTCATCCCCGTTAAGGCCATTCAGTTAAGGCACATCCATTATCGAACCGCCTTTTTACGGTTTTCACAGCTAATGTATAACATCAGCTATCGAATCAATTTTGCCCATTAAGACTGGCTTTCAAGACGGCTGTCTTATAGCAACTGTGTTAAAATAGAGAAATTAGCCCATTCCTCTTTTATGGTCTAATGTCCAACATTATCATTCGGGAAATTTCACCATGAGCAAGGAACCTTTTTTTCGTCTCAATCAAGAACCCGACGCCCTGAGCGGATTTTCTCGCACCGTCGCGGAAATCCAGTGGTTACTATTGGTCTTGATGATGTTTTATCTGGTGGTAGGCCAAATCGAGGAAAACGTTAAAATCTTTTTGTTAGGCGGCCTCTGCGCTTTCGCCGGCTTCGTCATGATTTTCCATTACCTCAACTTTTTTGCCAAAGCCAATGTCTGGAAACTGGCTTTGGAAACGTGGGTCATGATCTTGTTGGTCACATGGTTCGTCTGGCATACCGGACGCCAGAACAGTTTGTTACTTAACTTGTACTTCCTGCCCATCATCACCAGCGCCCTGGCCTTGGGCAGGCTGACTACATTATTGGAAGTATTATTAATCGGCGCTTGTTATCTGTATTTAAGTAAAAGCGGCCTATCTGGCGACGACGTTTTTTCCCTAGCCCAAAGCAGCATCCTGCTGGCGTGGCTATTTCCTATGCTGCTGGTGGGTTACGTCACCACCATGTTGTCCAGCGACATCTATCACGCTTTCAGTCGCATCAAGACCACTGCGCAAACCGATGAATTAACCAGTCTCTACAACCGACGGGCCTTCATGGATCTATTGGAAAAACAACTGCACCAAGTCCGGCGCAAGGAAGACTCTTTCAGTCTGTTATTGGGCGATTGCGATAACTTAAAAATCGTCAATGACAAATACGGTCACGAAGCAGGCAACCTGTTGCTGCAAGCCATCGCCGACAACTTTCGACACTGCTTAAGAGGTTGCGACTCCGCCGCCCGCTATGGCGGCGATGAATTCACCATATTATTGCCGAACACCAACGTAGAAGCGGCGGAACTGGTAACAAAGCGTATCAAAGACACATTGTTGGCAAGCAGTTTTAACTACCGCGGCAATGTAATCACCACCAATATCAGTATCGGCATCGCCACCTATCCGCAACACGGCGACACCGCGGAAGCCTTGTTGCAACATGCCGACCAAGCTATGTATGCCAACAAGCGTGAAAGTAAAAATCCGGCTACGCAGAACGCTAGCGGATAGTTTTTTTAACCACAAGCGTTAGCTAAAAATTGGGAAATCGCTATTTTCTGACTTTGAAAACAGCACTCATCCAACGGCATGCTCTTTTAGTCATTCTTTCAGCGCATCATCCATTCGGGTTTGCCGGCCCGGCCCAACCGCCAACAATAAAGGCGCCCCTACCCCAAGCGAAACAATTCCTTAACCAACAGCTCAACGCCCCAGGTTATCAACAAACCCAAAACAGACATAGCCAAGGATGCAGTCATTATGTTGAGATTATTCAGAGTGAATTTGTTCATGGCGATTAACCCTTTGTAAATGATTCAAAGGATTATTCTGAATTAGCCACGTTAAAATTTGATGACACGGGAACAATGCTCTTACTTACTGCAAGGCGTCAATCATCAACCGGCCCAGCTGGGTATGATGTAGGATTTTGGCAAACGGTCGCATGGCTTGCTCCTCGCCTTTTACAAAAACGAATACCGGCGTACTGGTGTGGGTTCCGGTCGCCCAAACCACCTGCTGACTGGCGGAAACGGCCTGCGCCAACAGGTTTTCACGGTTCTCTTTTTGATAAACAAAAAACGCGCCGTTGACTTCCATTTTGGGTACAGTTTTCTCGCCCAGTGAGACATGCCCCGCGCTATAAAACGGATTGACCTCGGTTGCCAGGATTTTTACCGCTTGCGCTTCGCTAATCTTGAATTCCGTGTAGCGGTTAACCAGTTCGGCCAGTTTTAACGGTGTTTGTTGGTCTTTGGGCAGCTTATCAAACTGACTGAAAATATCGTGATAACTCAGTTGTTGCGCGTAAATTTTGTCTAATACTTCGGGATTGCCGAAATTAAAATTGGGTTGGAACAATGCCCCGCCTGCAAATGCGGCTCCCGGCAGACTGTGCGGCTTGGGGATGTCTACGCCGGAATAGCTAAAACCGAAACCGCCGGTTTCATGGTCGGCGGTGACGATAATCAGGGTATCTTGACGGCCTTCCGCCCAATCCAAAACCGCGCTCAAAGTATCATTAAAGCGCAGCATTTCATGCAACAGCAAGCCGGTGTCATTGCGATGCGCGGCCCAATCGATTTGCCCGGATTCAATCATCAAGAAAAATCCCTGCTCGTTACGATCGAGAATTTTCAAAGCTTGCTCGGACATTTCTTTTAAAGTCGGTTGAACATGCCACTCATTACCACGGTTTTGAGTTTCAACGATACCGGTTGCCATGCCGGAATCTGCAAACAAGCCCAGCGTTTTACCTCTGGCTTGTTGCAACTGCGCTTTGTTAAACGCCAACGCGTAACCTTTTTGTTGCGCGACGGTTAACAGGTTTTTAGCGTCTTTGCGCGATGACTTGATCTCAACGCTATTGCCGGTCAACTGTATCAATTGTTGATGCAGCGCAGAGTTTTTATCGTCGACCTGCTCGGGCAACCAATAACTTAAGCCGCCCGAAAACATGACGTCCGCCCCGGTTGCCAATAAATCTTCCGGAATGCTGTTTTCCTGGCTACGGTGCGTCTGGTGCGCGGCAAAGGCGGCGGGAGTTGCATGGGTAATACGCGTATCCGAAACCAGGCCGGTCGCTTTGCCCAGACGTCTGGCTTTTTCGATGATATTTTCCTGAGGATTACCGTCGCTATCCAGGCCCAGCATTTCCGCACCGGCAAATTTTCCGGTTGCCAATTGCGTTGCCGATGCAGCAGAATCCGTTACTAACGTATCGGCGGTATAAGTCATGGAAATACCCAGCCGCCCCTGCTCCATCATACGATCTAACGCGGTAGTGCGGTTGGCGATAACGCTATGGGGAGCCTGCCTGGCATAAGACAGCAACAACCCGACTTGTTGCGGCCCCATGCCGTCACCGATAATCATGATCACGTTTTTGACCTTGGCAACCTCAGGCTTGACGCTGTCCGCCGACGTGCAACTAAGCAGCGCCATGCTAATCAGGCAATAAGCCCAGCTTCTGTTTATTCGTATGTTCATCATATATTTTAAACCGGATGGCGGATGGCGTTTACCAATGGGATGCAAGACAATGATAGAGAAAATAACCCTTTTTGATAAGGACTGCCAAATCGATAAACAAAAAAAAGGGCTATCATTTCTGATAGCCCTTTCTTATTAATGGCGTCCCCAGGGGGGTTCGAACCCCCGTTACCGCCGTGAAAGGGCGGTGTCCTAGGCCACTAGACGATGGGGACTAAAACTGGTTTAGTCAGCCTAAACTTAACTGTAAATCATATTGCTGTTTTTATGCATTAAAAATCATAAAACAGCAAAGACATAAAAAAACCTAACAGACAGGTCTTAATATATGGCGTCCCCAGGGGGGTTCGAACCCCCGTTACCGCCGTGAAAGGGCGGTGTCCTAGGCCACTAGACGATGGGGACTAGAACTGATTTACCAACTTTTTGGTGGAGCCAAGCGGGATCGAACCGCTGACCTCAACACTGCCAGTGTTGCGCTCTCCCAATTGAGCTATGGCCCCGAAGTTGAGAACCGGCATTGTACAGCAATTACCGGTTGTGTCCAATACTAATTTAAGTTTTTTATATGGTTTATGGCTCGCTGTATTCTAGCCAAGGTTTTTTCCTTGCCTAACAACGACAAGGTTATATCAATCGCCGGTGAAACCGCTGAGCCGCAAACTGCGACGCGCAAAGGCTGAGCCACCTTACCCAGGCCCAGCGCCATCGCTTCGGCAAGATTCAGCACAATCTGGTGCAAGGCCTCGCCATTCCACTCGATCACCGCTGCAAATTCATCATGCAACCTCGCCAAAACCTCATCCGAACCGGGAGTAAAATTCTTTTTAGCTGCTTTTTCATCATACGCATCGAAATCCTTATAGAAATAAACGCTGGCGGCGGCTATTTCAACCAGGGTCTTGCAGCGCTCCCGTTGCGCCTTGACCATATCGACAAGACTGGGGCCTTCGGTAGGATCGATGCCCAGCTCGCCCATGTGCCAGCTTAAATGACGCGCCACATGGGCCGGATCGCTATTCATGATGTATTGATGATTCAGCCATAACAGCTTTTCGGTGTTGAACGCGGATGCCGACACATTGACATTTTCCAAGGCGAAATGCTCGACCATTTCATCGATGGAAAAAATCTCCTGATCGCCATGCGACCAACCCAGACGCACCAGATAATTCAGCAAAGCGTCGGGCAAATAGCCGTCGTCGCGAAATTGCATCACGCTGACCGCGCCGTGGCGCTTCGACAACCTCGCGCCGTCAGGCCCCAGTATCATCGGCAGATGCGCGTATTTAGGCAGTTCCGCGCCCAAGGCCTTAAGAATGTTCATCTGCCTGGGCGTGTTGTTGATATGGTCGTCGCCGCGTATGACATGCGAGACCTTCATATCCATATCGTCAACCACCACCGTTAAATTGTAGGTCGGCGTGCCATCGCCCCGGGCGATAATCAAATCATCCAGTTCTTTATTGGCAACCACAATGTCGCCCTTAATCAAATCAGGGATTGTCACTACGCCGTCAACCGGATTTTTAAAGCGGATGACCGCTTCCCGGTCGTTTTTCGGCCCGACAACATCCCGGCATTTGCCGTTATAGCGCGGTTTTTCCTTGTTAGCCATTTGCTCGGTGCGTAATTGCTCCAACTCTTCTTTACTGCAATAGCAATAATAGGCGTCGCCCTGATCCAGCAACTGCTGAATAACTTCCTTGTAGCGATCGAAATGATGCGTTTGGTAAAAAGGCCCTTCATCATATTCCAGCCCCAACCAAGTCATGCCTTCCAAAATGGCGTCGACCGATTCCTGCGTGGATCGCTCCAGATCGGTATCTTCGATCCTTAAAATAAACTTTCCGCCATGCTTACGCGCATAAAGCCAGGAAAACAAAGCAGTGCGAGCGCCGCCTACATGCAGATAACCCGTTGGACTCGGGGCAAAACGTGTTTTTATAGTCATTTGATAATATTTCGTTAGTAAGATTCTGTCGAGATTTGCCTAGCGGCTATTTTAACATCGTTTTTCACAGCCAATCCTAAAGTTAAGATGCAATCGCTGCTTAGTTTTTTCCATAAGTGTTCCCACTGATTTTATAACCCGCGGGTTTCTTATACCATTGAGCCGTTATTAACACCCCAACTGATTATTTTAGGATTATTTAATTAAAAATTAAGGCGATACTAAGATCAACACGACGGCTACTGAATAACATTACGTTATCTAAAACGACTTGTTAACCGGGAGAACTCCATGAAAAAAATACATATCATTGCGGCTGCTATTGCAAGCGCCCTTCTATCGGGCTGCGCCTCGCAACCATTAAGCACTTTCGACATTTTTCACGCTCAAGACTTAAACGGATTGGTCTCCTCTGGACAATACGTACAAAAAACCGATAACTTCTTTGTACTTAATGATTCCTCATTATCAATGGATGAAGATTATCTCGGCGTAGGCTACCCGGCCCAACCCCGTCCTAACAAACTATCCGTTGAAAAAGAAATCCTGAACCGGATCAACCTGACCATCCCTGATCTAAAACTGACTTCAAGCATTCGCAGCTTCGGTTTCGGCCCCTGCCTGGACTGGGGCTTCACCAAGCTTAACCAGGCGCCGACCCCTTACTCAAAATCCGCTTTCGGCAGCGGCATAGATACGCTGACCTGTGCAAGTGGCGGTACGCCGATGGATAGCGGGATTGAAGAGACAACCAACGACTTATCGACCGCAACGGGCAACATCGCCGTGTTGATTCTCAGCGATGGCGAAGTGGACACCGACCCCGTTCCGGCAATTAAAGCCCTAAAACAAAAGCATGGCGACAAATTATGCGTTTATACGGTTTGGGCGGGCAATGAAAAGGATATATACGGACAAGCCGTATTAAATCAGCTCACGGATATTGCCGGTTGCGGCTTTGGCACCACGGCTGAACGGATTTCCACGGCCGACGGCATGGCCAAATTTGTGCAAAGCGTTTTCTTAAAAGACGCCGCGCCGCCGGTTGCCGACTGCTCGACACAGGATGACGATGCCGACGGCATCGACAATTGCAAGGATAAATGCCTGAACACCCCAAAAGGCGGTCATGTTAACCCATTCGGCTGCTGGATTGTCGATGTTAAATTCGACAACGACAAAAGCAACATCAAACCCCAGTATTACCCTGAACTCGATAATGCCGTTACCGTCATCAATCAAAATCCCGGCATAGCTATTGAAGTGCAAGGCCATACCAGCAGCACCGGCACAGTGGAATACAACCAGAGATTATCAGAGCGCCGCGCACTGGCCGTTAAAAACTATTTAAGCGGCAAGTCCGCCCACGCAGGCGGAACATTGACCGCCCGCGGATACGGATTAACCCAACCTATCGACACCAATGAGACCGAAGCAGGCCGCTCCAACAACCGCAGAGTGCAGCTGGAAGTGCTGAAATAACCTTAAGGATATGGTCGGTAATAACTTCCCGAAACATAAACTCATCGTTCCCACGCAGAGCGTCACTGCCATTAAGTTAAGCCCATTGACACTTCGTAGGAGCGGGCCGTGCCCGCGACATTTGCACAGCGATTGCAGACTTGTCGCTTTTTCATCGCGGGCATGGCCCGCTCCTACACCGCTTAACTTAATGGCAGTGACGCAGAGCGTGGGAACCCTAAGCGGAAGTTATTATTGATGAAGTCCTAACCGGAAACGTTTAACAAGTAACAGGGTGGGTAATCCCCGCCCTTTTTATTACTTATTTAAAAAGAAAATTTCCCTGCAATTATCAGGAAAACCACCCAATACCTTTTACCCGGATTTATGAATAATAGGCCATTTTAATTAATGGCATTAATGACATGATCCGCTTACCTTACCTATTACTGAGTTTTCTAGTATTCCCCGTCGCCTCTCTCGCTCACGGCCCCACCCCGCAAAAAGCCAAGGAAAGCATCACCATTAATGCTTCCGTCGATACCGTCTGGAATGCAATCAAGCAATTCGATGCCATTGCCGACTGGCATCCCGATGTTAAAGCAAGCTCAGGCGATGGCAAAAACGCCTCCGACGGCATTAGAACCATTACCCTGCAAAATGACGGACAACTGGTAGAGAGCCTGGATTTTTACAGCGATAAAGATCATGAATACAATTACCGCCTTAAAGTTGAAAATGTAACGGCATTTCCGGTCGGCTCGCACACCACCAACGTTCAGGTAACGGCCGGGAGCGACGCCGACACCAGCGTGGTTACGCTAAAAAGCCGTTTCTACCGCGGCGACAGCGGCAATACCCCGCCTGAAAACCTGAATGATGCGGCGGCAGTTAAAGCGATGAATGCATTCTTTAAGAACGGTTTGGCCGGTCTAAAGCAAAAGCTGGAAAAATAAAAAGATTGTCTCTCACAGGCGTCGACTTTAGACATCACCACGAAGACACGAAGGGTGCTTCGTGGTGAATTAATCTTGAATATAAATTGATGGATATGAGCCACAAGAACCTACTGCCCTTTAATTCTCGCGCGCCTCAATAAGCCCTTGCCGACTGGCCAACAAAGTCAACTCAGCCAGCGTTTCCGCACCCACTTTTTCCTTGATTACGGTGCCGTGGTTACATACCGTCTTGTAACTTAAACACAGCTTTTCCGCCGCCTTTCGGACCGTGTAGCCATTCGCCAACAAACAGAATACATCGAACTCTCTCGGAGAAAGCGTTTTGATTTTTTCCGATTCGTCCTGCTCACCGGCCATAGAAACAGCCAGTTGTTGGGCAATATCAGGATCAACATAAGTACCGCCCTGAGCTATTTTATACACCGCAGCGATCAGCGTTTCAGGCATGCTGTTTTTAGTAATATAGCCCTTGGCTCCGGCCGCAAGCGCGCGCGTCACATAAACCAGTTCATTATGGATGCTGAAGACCAGGATCTTACAGTGCGGATCGCGATTGAGCAGCCTCCTGATGCTTTCAAAACCGCCGATGCCCGGCATCGATAAGTCCGTCACCACAATATCCGGTTGATGCTGATTGTACATTTGACAAGCCGCCTCGCCCCGATCCGCCTCATAAACCTGTCCGATTTTATCGGATAGGGACAGATAAGCCTTGTAACCCGTCCGAACCACGGCATGATCATCGACCAACAGCACACTAATTTTACCCGCCACGACTTTGCTCCTTAACGTGTCAAAACAGTCATCATGCCTGTTTACAAACGTTAAATCGATAGGAGCTTTTCCCGTTCTTGCAGTCAAACAATCAAGGAAATTTTCTCGGTTTATTTCCGGGATTTTTCCCGCCGTTTTCCGGGCTTATTCCGTAACGCTGTAAGCAACCGCTCCCGTACTATGAACGCCTGTTCAGCCCTGCATCTCAATAAAGCATTGCAAACGTTTTGATCAAGAAAGCGAGTTACCTTACTTAAACTTTATTGATACGCACGGGCTGGCTTCATATAAGTACAACAATCATAACCCCTGGAGGAACTATGCGGATTTCCAAATTCACCCGCACCGCTGTCGCATCCGCTGTCTGTAGCGGCGCCTTATTATCGGTTTCGATACCGGCGCAGGCCAACAAAGCCCTGGATAGACTGTCGAAAGAAGATACTAACTGGGTCATGCAGACCAAAGACTACGGTGCAACCCACTTTAGCGACATGACCCAGATCAACGCGCACAACGTCCAGCATCTACAGCCGGTCTGGTCGTTTTCCACGGGCGTACTGAACGGGCATGAAGGCGGACCGCTGGTCATTGACGGCATCATGTATGTACATACGCCCTTCCCTAATAACATTTTCGCTATCGATCTGGACGAGCCCGGCAAAATCTTATGGGAATACAAACCTAAACAAAATCCGGCCGCCCGCGCAGTCGCCTGTTGCGACGTGGTCAACAGAGGCTTGGCTTACGCGCCCGCCGGCGACGGTTATCCGGCGACTATTTTCCAGAATCAACTGGACGGACATGTCGTCGCGTTAAACGCCAAGACCGGCGAGTTATTGTGGAAAATGGAAAATTCCGACATTGCGATGGGTTCCACGCTGACCGTCGCACCTTTTGTGGCTAAAGACAAAGTCATCGTCGGCAGCTCAGGCGCAGAATTGGGCGTAAGAGGCTATGCCACCGCCTATAACATTAAAGACGGCAAACAAGCTTGGCGCGTTTACGCGACCGGCCCTGACGCCGACATCAAACTGGCCAAGGATTTTAACAGCGCCAACCCGCATTACGGCCAATTCGGCCTGGGTCTGAAAACCTGGGAAGGCGATGCCTGGAAAATCGGCGGCGGCACCAACTGGGGCTGGTATGCATTCGACCCTGACCTGGATATGCTCTATTACGGCTCGGGCAACCCCGCGCCGTGGAATGAAACCATGCGCCCCGGCGACAATAAATGGACGATGACTATCTGGGGCCGCGACATCAATACCGGCGAAGCCAAATTCGGTTATCAAAAAACGCCGCATGACGAATGGGATTACGCCGGCGTCAACTACATGGGCTTATCCGAGCAGCTGGTTGACGGCAAAATGACCAAACTGTTAACTCACCCCGACCGTAACGGCTTGGTTTATACACTAAACCGCGAAAACGGCGACTTGGTCAACGCGTTCAAAATCGACGATACCGTCAACTGGGTTAAAAAAGTCGATTTAAAAACCGGCCTGCCGGTTCGCGATCCTGAGTTTTCCACGCACATGGATCATGAAGCCAAAGGCATTTGTCCGTCAGCAATGGGTTACCACAACCAAGGCATCGAATCTTACGATCCGAACAAAAAACTGTTCTTCATGGGCACCAACCATATCTGCATGGACTGGGAACCGTTCATGCTGCCTTACCGCGCAGGCCAATTCTTTGTCGGCGCGACGCTGAACATGTATCCGGGACCTAAAGGCACCTTGGGCCAAGTGAAAGCGATGAACTCCGTAACCGGTAAATTCGAATGGGAAATCAAGGAAAAATTCGCAGTCTGGGGCGGCACCACCGCAACCGCGGGCGACCTGGTTTTCTACGGCACCTTGGACGGTTACATCAAAGCTCTGGATTCCCGGAACGGCAAGGAGTTGTGGAAATTCAAACTGCCTTCCGGCGTTATCGGTCACCCGATTACCTTCGGACACAAAGGCAAACAATATGTGGCGATTTACTACGGTGTCGGCGGTTGGCCCGGCGTTGGTTTAGTGTTCGACTTGCAAGACCCCACCGCAGGTTTGGGCGCAGTCGGTGCGTTTAAAGAACTGGCTCACTACACGCAACAAGGCGGTGGTGTGATGGTCTTTGCATTGGGTTATTAAAGAGGTAGGGGCGGGTCTTGTGCCCGCCCATCGGCCTTATGCCTGTTCAGGGGCAACCACAAGGGCTTGCCCCTACGTAGCACCACGTTTTTAAACCGGCATTAACAAGAGTAAATATGCACATGAATAAGTTTTTTATAACGGCTTTGTGTTTGGGGGGCAGCTTGGCAATCCCCCCAGCACAGGCCGAACAAAACAAACCGCTAAAGGTCTGCGCTGCGGAAAACGAAATGCCTTATTCCAATAAGGCAGGCGAAGGCTTCGAGAATAAATTGGCGGAATTGGTCGGCAAAGCGCTGAATAGAAAAGTCGAATACCTTAGTTGGAGCGACCCGCGCTACTACATACGCGACACGCTGGATAAAGGACTGTGCGATGTAGCGATGGGCGTCGATAAAGGCGATCCCAGAGTCTTAACCACCCAGCCTTACTACCGTTCCGGCTACGTCTTCATCTCGCGAGAAGCCGACAAGCTGAATTTGGAGAATTGGGATAGCGAGGCATTACGCAAGGCGCAACGCATCGCTTTTGTACCCGGCACGCCGCCGGAAGCGATGATGCGGGCTATCGGGCGTTATAACGATATGTTCAATTATTCCCAGGAGTTGGTGGGCTTTAAATCCAGGCGCAACCAATACATTAAATACGAAACATCGAAACTGGTCTCCGAAATTTCATCAGGCCATGCCGAAGTTGCCGCCCTTTGGGGACCGTCTGCGGCGCGTTATGTCAAAGCCTCGGCCACGCCGTTGGTGATGACGATAATTCCCGACGACAACGTTCGCGCAGACGGGCAAAAAGTCGACTTTCACTTCAGTACATCGATGGGCGTTCGAAAAAACGATCCAACCTTACTGGCTGAGCTGAACAAGGTTATCGAAGACAATCGGGATGAAATAACCGAGCTGCTGGAAGAAGAAGGCATCCCTTTGGTTGCTGAACCCGATGCATCTTAAAAATCATAAAGATATAGGTTTTAACATGAACAGGAAAAAATTATTTGTCGCATCGGCTGTCAGCCTTGCGCTGATCAGCACGGCGGCTTTAGCGGAAATAACCTTTCGCAATACCATTACCGGCGCACCGCTGGATATGAGCGTCGCCAAATCGGGCGGCAATCAGGCCGTTTTCAATCAATTTAAAGAGACCGGCAAGAACCCCTACAACGGCGATAAAGACGCCGTGCAAAAAGGCCACGACCTGTTTATGCCCGCCTGCTCCGGCTGTCATGGTCACGAAGCCGAAGGTAAATTGGGGCCGGGGCTGGCGGACGATTACTGGACCTATCCGTCCGCTGCTACCGATCAGGGTTTGTTCGAAGTGCTGTTCGGCGGCGCCAACGGCATGATGGGGCCGCAATACGTCAATCTATCGACCGATGAAATGCTGTTGATTATGTCCTGGATACGCGACATCTACAAAGGCGATCCGAAAAAAGCCAAATGGTTAAAAAAATAGAGAGGAAAAACTCATGAAAAAAATGCTTCTAATTAATGCAGGCGTCGTGTTGGCGGCGTTGTCCTATTCGGCCATCGCTTACGACGGTCAAAATTGCAGCGAACCGGGCGTTTGCTGGGAACCCAAGCCGGGTTACCCGGCAAAAGTGGCGGGCAGCAAGTACGACCCGAAACACGATGTTAATGAACTCAATAAGCAAGCCCAATCGGTTATAGAAATGGAAGAGCGTAACAAAAAACGCCAGGAAAATTTGGCCAAGACCGGCAAGTTTGTATATGACGTAGACGATATCGAGTAGGGATTGGTTTTGGGCATAAATGCATTCCAATCATTCGTCCCCTTGTGAGTCTGTTTGTATCTTATGCCCTTTTTTCTATACGTAGGGGCAATCCCTTGTGGTTGCCCTTGATCCCGGCGCCTATCAGGGCAACCACAAGGGATTGCCCCTACGGTTTGTGTAATGACATGAAAAAAATTTTAAAATAAAAAACTGCCAATGAACACAGACACCCAACTTACCGACTGGCGCGAGCAAGCGTTACAGTTTGAACAACAAATCAACCAAACCGTTATCGGTCTACAACCTGCGGTCAGAAATATCATCCTGGCCGTTTTTGCCAGAGGCCATGTATTGCTGGAAGGCAATGTCGGCGTCGGGAAAACCACGTTGTTAAGGGCGGTTGCCCAAGGCTTGGGCGGCGATTACCAACGCATTGAAGGCACAATTGACCTGATGCCCGCCGACTTGATTTATTACACCTATCTAAACGAACAAGGCCGCCCCTGCGTCGATCCGGGGCCTTTGCTGAAACACGGCGACACCCTCGCCACCTTCTTCTTCAACGAAATCAACCGCGCTCGCCCGCAAGTTCATGCATTACTGTTAAGGGCGATGGCCGAACGCAGCATCAACGCCTTTAACCGCGACTATCACTTCCCGCATATCCAGGTTTTTGCCGACCGCAACCGCGTCGAGAAGGAAGAAACCTTCGAGCTGCCCGCCGCCGCCAAAGACCGCTTTATGATGGAAATCAACATCGATATGCCCGGAGGCGATACCGAGCTGGACGAGCTGATGTTTAATCCCCGTTTTCATGATACCGACCGGCTGGTTGCAGGCGTAACGAATAGCGGCATTTACTACCGGCTCAATGAGTTGGCGCAAACGCTACAGCAACGCATACAGACCAGCCCCAAACTCCATGCCTACGCACTGAGTTTATGGAAAGCCACGCATCGGCCGCAGCAATACGGCGTGCAACTGACCGATGTCGAAATGCCGCAATTGTTAATGGCCGGAGCCAGTCCGCGCGGCATGAGTTATTTGATCCGCGCCGCCAAAACCCGCGCTTGGCTGGAACACCGGGATCATGTCTTGCCGGAAGATCTGCAAGCGGTGTTTCCGGTCTGCATGACGCACCGGCTGTTTTTAAACCCGATGTATGGCTATAGAAAAGAACAGCTGCTGCCCGAATTGATCAAAGGAATTTTGGATCAGGTGGCAGCGCCTTGATATGTGCTCCTGGACAAATCTCTCTCGTTCCCACGCGCTGCGCGTAACTCGCGAAGCAGCGCGTGGGAACGAGGAAATTTTAGTGGGCGCTAGTTCCCAAGCTCCTGCCTGGGAATTCAGTACGGGAAGCTCCTGCTTCCCGGCTCGCAAAGCTAGAGCTTTGCTCACTGGGTTCCCAAGCGGGAGCTTGGGAACCAGCGTAAAAGGGGATTTTGGATCAGGTGGCAGCGCCTTAATAAAAAAACTTCACCACGAAGACACGAAGAGCACGAAGTTTTATATTTTTTTCTTCGTGTCCTTCGTGTCTTCGTGGTGAATTAATCGAATATACGGCCATTTCGCCTAATGGCATAAAACGAGAAAAATATCGTACCCCATGACCGAAACGCTACATTATCGCTTACCCTGGCAATCAAGCTCCGTTTATCCGGGCGCTCATCCCGGACAAATGATCGGCGCAGGGCAATTGTTCAAGCGCCACGAGCCGCTGATTGCCAGCCCCGACCCCCGACGCATAGACTTGCGCGCCAGCGTGCTCGATCCGTTTTCGTCGTATCGGGTGCGCGTCTATCAACAGCAAAGCGCCGTCAACGTCTATCTGATTGCCGATATGTCGGCATCGATGGGCTATGCCGATAAACAACAAACCCTGATCCGTTTTTTACTGACCGCCGCCCATTCGGCCTTCGATTACGGCGACAAATTCGGCTTTATCGGCTGCACTGACCGTATCGAACACTGCTGGCTACTTCCCGCCAGTCATCATTTTGGCCGGGTATCGGCACTGGCAAAACAACTGGAAAGCCTGACTTTTACCGGCAGCGCAAACGGCCTGCAAAACGCGGCAGCCTTTCTGCCTGCCGAGCGCTCGCTGGTATTTTTGCTATCCGACTGCCATTTTCCACTGCCTCAGTTGCGTGCCATATTAGGCTCGCTACAGGCTCACGACGTGATCCCGCCGGTGTTGTGGAATCAGCACGAATACACGACCTTGCGCAACTGGGGCCTGATTTCTTTCCAGGACATGGAAAACCATGCAACCCGCACGCTGTTCATGCGTCCGGCATTGCGGCAAAAAATAGTCGCCGCCTACCGGCAGCGCCAACACGACCTGAAAAACACCTTCAGGGCCTTTGGCAGTGAACCGTTATTTATTACGGAAGGCTACAGCACCCAAACCATTAATCGTCATTTGCAGCAGAGGGTTGCATGAGAGTTCTGTTAATCATGGCGTTGTCGCTGCTGGGCTGTTCCGGCTCGATTGATGAGTCGGTCAGTTACTTTAACGTCGAAACGCCCCGCCCGTTCGGTTACGTTAACGGCGATGAAATTCCCCAGCGCATCGTGATCGAAACCCGTTCGGGCATCAGTTTGCAAACCGGCAGCTTGCCCGCCAAAGGACAAATCAACCGCTGGCTGAACCTGAACCAAGTCACGGTTAAGCAAAGCGGACAGCGCTATCAAATCGACTTGCTGTACCAGGTTTTTTACGCGCCGCTGGAGGTTAAATCGTTAACCCTGCCCGGCTTTACCGTACAGCTCAGCCAGGGCGAAAAAAGCATCGGCCAAAACGTCCCGGCCTGGACTTTTACGCTGTCCCCGCTCAGGGAGTTGATCGCGCGCCAAAGCGAACAAGGCGAATACCTGCGCCCCGACAGCCCGCCGCCATTATTGGCAAATACCCAGGCCTTGTACGGCTTGTCCGCCAGCCTGAGTGCTACCGTACTGATAGCGGCCTATTTGGCTTACTTATACGGCTGTTTTCCCAATATGTCGCGGCGCACGGTGTTCAAGCGGGCATTACGCAAACTGGCGGGACTGTCCAAAGCCGACATGGAACAAGCTTTGACCGTTGTTCATCAGGCCTTGAACAGCCTGAACGGACAGCCTCTGTTTGCTAAGCGCTTGAGCGATTTTTACCGGCGCAACCCGGAATATCTGCAAATAAACGCCCAATTGGCTTGGTTCTTCACCTACTCCAATCGTTATTTTTTTTCCGACGGCATGATTGTTGTCGCGCAGGATTTGCAGCAGCTAAAAGACCTCTGCGAGCAATGCCGAAAAATCGAACGGGGCAGCCGATGAATTGGGCGGTTAATACCCCGTGGGCTTTGACCGGCCTGCTGCTAGCCCTGTTGCCGCTGTTCAATAGCGGTATGCGTACCAGCCCCGCGCCGTGGACGGCGTTGATACCTGCGGACACGCTGTCGGTTGTTATTGTCTGCTGTTTGCGGCTATGCGCCGTCGCCGCAATCGCCGGCTTAGTGCTGGGCATCGCAGGCCTGCATCGCACCGAACAAAGCCGGGAGAGAATCGGTCACGGCGCGCATATCGTGTTATTGCTTGATCGCAGCAGCAGCATGGATAACAGTTTTGCCGGACGCGCACCGAACGGTGTAGAAGAATCCAAAGCCACGGCCGCGCGGCGGCTATTGACCGATTTTGTCAAACAGCGACAAACCGATTTGATCGGAGTCGCGGAATACAGCACTTCGCCGCTATTCGTGATGCCGTTGACCGAAAACAAAAACGCGGTGACTGCTGCAATTGCCGCGACCGCAACACCGGCGCTGGGTTTTACCCATGTCAGCAAAGGCTTGGGGATGGCTATCTCGTTTTTTGAACAACAACCCATCACCGGCTCGCGTATCGTGCTGCTGGTTTCGGACGGCGCGGCGGCGATCGATCACGACAGCGAACAAAAACTGCGGCTTTGGTTTAAACAGCAGCAAGTGCGCCTGTACTGGATTTTCCTGCGCACGGCGGGCAGCCCCGGCATTTTCGACCAGCCTGAAGACAACCGGGACGACAACGCCCAGGCCATGCCCGAACTGTATCTGCACAAGTTTTTTCTGGGGCTGGGCAGCCCTTATCAGGCTTATGAAGCAGAAAGCCCGGACGCGTTAAAACAGGCGATTGCCGACATCAACCAACTGGAAAACCTGCCGATGCACTATGTCGAACGCATCCACAAACAGGATTTGTCGGCCGCCTGCTACAGCGTAGCGGCCTTCTTGCTGCTGGTTCTGCTGGGCGTTAAATTTTTTGAGGTTAAACGATGATAAGAACAATCAGGCATATCACGCTGTGGGCCGCGTTGGCGGCCAGTTTAGCGGCTTTCGTTTACAGCGCCGGCACGTTGTACGGCATCCACCGCGACAATGACTTAATCCGGCAATTGATTTCGGGCAAGGATGTGGCCGTCAATAAAGTCATCAGCGGCGAACCGGAACTGAGACTGGCGCGGGCTTTTTATTTCAAGCAAAAACACCGCTACGATGAGGCCTTATCCACCCTGAGCCTGATTATGGATAAAGGCGACCGTAACTTCCAGGCCAAAGCGCGTTATAACCTCGGCAACCTGTATCTGGAACAAGCCGTACAGCAGGCCTTAGCCATGAATATCAATGAAGCCCTGCCCTTGGCCGGATTGGCGAAACAGGCCTACCGGCAGTCTTTGGCGTTAAACAGCGGCGACTGGGATGCCAAATACAACCTTGAAGTCGCCATGCGCTTATTGCCGGAAATGGACAGGGTCGACATGCCGGACGACGAACCCACACAGCAGAAATCGCAGTTGTGGACGACAGTGCCGGGATTTCCGCGCGGCTTGCCTTGATTTGATCTATCTCGTTCCCACCCACGCGCTGCGTAAAACATTGTAGGGGCAATCCCTTGTGGTTGCCCTTAATGCCGGCGCCTATCAGGGCAACCACAAGGGATTGCCCCTACCGAGGAAACAATGAACAAACCATTAAAAGATTATCGAACCTGGTGTTTACTGTCGGCGCTGACCGCCATGCTGGTGCTGTTCATTCACCCCAGCAAACAACAAAAAACGCCAACCTACAACTACACCTTCATTATCGACATTACCCGCAGCATGAATGCAACCGACTACCAACAAGATAACCAAGCCGTCAGCCGTCTGCATTTTGTTAAGCAAACTTTGCGCGAACTGTTGCAAAAACTGCCATGCGAATCCAAAGTCGGCCTGGGCCTGTTCACCGAAAGGCGCTCAACCCTGTTATTCGAACCGTTGGAAGTTTGCTCCGCTTACACGGAAATCGATACCGCCATCGGCAAAATCGACTGGCGCATGGCCTGGGCGGCGGACAGTAATATCGCCAAAGGCTTGCTGAGCACACTGGACATGCTGAAAAAAAGCGACAGTTCGGTGATTTTTATCACCGACGGCCAGGAAGCCCCGCCGGTTAACCCCAATTACCAAGCCGATTTTTCAACGGTAAAGGGACGAGCGAAAGGCATGATTATCGGCGTCGGCGGTTTACAGGCTGTACCTATCCCCAAGTTCGACAGCCTGGGCAATCAAACCGGGTTTTATGCCCAAGACGATGTACCGCACCGTTCTACGTTCGGACAATCGAATCTGGACCCGTCGCAAATCAAAGGCTATAACGCGCGCAACGCCCCATTCGGCAGCGAAGCCGCCACAGGGAGCGAGCATTTGACAGCCTTGCACGAAACTTATTTGGAAAAACTGGCCGCCGAATCCGGTTTGGCTTACGCCCGCTTAACCGACTTAAAAAACCTTAACCAGGCATTACAAAACCCAAAACTGGCGATTGAAAAACTTGTGCAGACCGATATTCGCCGGCAACCGGCCTTATTGGCATTACTGCTGTTAAGCCTTGTCTATCTACCTAGGCTGTATAAATTCCGTCCGCATTTCCGGTCATAAATAAATCGTTATTCGTTATCTATCTTCTTGAGTACTGTCAATGAACAAACCTTACCTGCTCTCAACCCATAATCTTTTTACGCTACGCTTACTTTTGTCGCTGCTCGGCGCTTACATCGGCTATACCTACCGGCATACCAGCCACGATTATTGGTTTGGGATGATATTTTTGTTTACCGCTATCGCTATCGCTCCCGACTATTATCAATTCAAGCAGCATGGCGATAACCACAAAGCCCTTATCGACCGGCTGCTGCATTGGTCAGGCGGCTTGTGCGCGGGCATTG
>Ga0208884_100067_pt1 | contig 94308 bp, 67 predicted proteins | sample LakWasMet68_HOW9_2_FD_183898 | JGI IMG/M metagenome (GOLD analysis project Ga0208884, IMG submission 183898) | Freshwater sediment methanotrophic microbial communities from Lake Washington under simulated oxygen tension - Sediment Metagenome... | ecosystem: Environmental > Aquatic > Freshwater >... | reverse complement strand
AATCCGCATCGCACACTATCCGCCCTATTGCTCGAAGCACAATCCGATTGAGCATCGATTGTTTCCGCACATCACCCGCGCCTGCCAGGGCGTGGTGTTTCATACGCTTGAGATTGCCAAGCAATTTATGGAAAAAGCCACGATTACAACCGGAGTAAAAGTCACTGTCGACATTTTGGCCGGTATCTATGAAACGGGGAAGAAATGCGCCACCGATTTCATCAAAAACAGGAGAATCGTGTTTGATGATTTTCTACCCCGATGGAATTACCGGACTCTGCCTCACGGCTGATTATTTCGGGAAGTTATTTTTGACGGGATCCTTAGACGAACAATACACACGAACACCTTGCTATGGCGTGCTCAAAATGATGGTTTATTTGCGAACTCAAGGCTATCAGGTTAACGCCAAACGGGTCAGGCGATTGCTGCATATCATGGGACTGGAGGCGGTGTACCGGAAGCCCAACACCAGTCAGCCGAACCCAGACACAAGGTTTATCCTTATCTGTTGCGTGGGTTGATTATTGACCGCTGTGACCAAGTGTGGAGTACTGACATCACCTATATCCGGCTGGCATCAGGTTTTGTTTACTTGATGGCGGTCATTGACTGGTACAGCCGTTACGTCTTGGATTGGGCGCTGAGTGCCTCCCTGGATGCCGACTTCTGCATTGAAACGGTCGGGAATCTAGTGGAGCGCAAGCAATGCGAGATATTTAACACGGACCAAGGGGCTCAGTTCACCACGCCCCGGTTTACACAGCCTTTGCTGGATAAGGGCATCAAGGTCAGTATGGACGGGCGTGGGCGGGCGTTGGACAATATTTTTGTCGAGCGGCTTCGGCGTACGGTCAAGTATGAACATGGTTATTTGCGAGATAGACAGACCGTGCAAGACACATGGCTAGGCTTGAGGTATTTCTTCAATTTCATGTTTTGTCCGGCGTCAACTATCCTGTCCGGGTGACGACAATTACCTTGGCCGGTTTTAGTTGAAAAAATTTTGATTATTTTTTTAAGCTCTGTTTTTTTCGATAACTTTCTCCTTCTATTTCAATGATGGTGGCATGATGGATAATGCGATCAATAGCCGCAACGGTCATCATGGTGTCTGGAAAGATCTGATCCCATTGGCTGAAGGGTTGGTTCGAGATGATAATTAAGCTGCCGCTTTCATAACGATGAGCGATAAATTCAAATAACACCTGGGTTTCAGCATCGGTTTTTTTTAACATAGCCAATATCATCAATCACCAGAACCTGATATTTATCCATCCGCGTCATGGCGGTCATTAAATCCAGATCCCGCTTGGCTTTCTGAAGGCTTTGAACGAGTGCCGTGGCTGAGAACCATTTAACGCGAACCTCCCGCTCTATTAATTGATAGGCGAGCGCAGCCGCTATATGCGATTTACCGCCCCCCGATGGCCCGATCAGCAAGACGTTTCCCGCATGGTGTGCCCAGTCAGCCTGATCTTTTAATGCAATCACCTGTTGTTGCACAGACGCGCTGAGTTCTGCCAGATTCAGGTTGGTAAAGCTTTTTGCAACAGGCAAGCCCGCTTCTCGTGTCCAACGTTGCACGCGTTTTTAATAACGATCCGCCACTTCCTTGTTCACAAAGTCCCGATAAATAGCGGATATGACCATAACCGTGTTCCATAGCCTGCTCTTGATGGCATTGATAATGGCGAAAAAAGGCCGGTAGCTTGAGTTCTTTCAGTAACAAGTCTATGGTTTCAGGCATGACTGACGACAACCTCCGTGCGATGCCAATGCCCCGGCAACAGGCGATCATAGCTTGCTAAATCCTGCTGCCGTGCAGGTATAGAGGGAACCGGTTGTTTGCCTAAATAACGCTCCTGCAAGGACTTTAGCGATGGCAACGGTTTGTTGCTATCGACACGCGCTAATAGCTCATCGCCTAGCCGTTCTTCACAATCATGATCCATGGCGATACGGAGGACACCCACAATCCATTTGCACGCGTCTCTGGACTGAAGCTGTTGATCACAGTGCCGCCATAGTTTTCGATAAGTTTCGGTGGGTAATAACTCATCCCGAAACTGTAAAAACCGGAACGCCTGGGGTTTAGCGGACAGACTATGAATGATATGACGGTAATCAATGCATTTGCCCCGCTCCTGACCGGCTTTAAGGTAAACACGAGGTATCGTACTGGTTAGGGGTTGGCCGATAAAAAAAGCCAAGCGATCATGATAAACATGAACACGAACGTTTTCGCCAATCATGCGCGAAGGCACGGTATAAACGATCCTTTTGACCTCCAAGGTACTGCTGCGGGTCACTTTCAGGCTGAGTTCACTATAGTCCATGAAGCGTTCACCCGGTAGTGCTTGCAAGGCCAACTGCTCGTCTTTAAAGCGGCTCTGGCAGCGTTTGCTTAAACGCTCAGTCACTTTATCCAGAAACGCCTGGTAATCTTTGATGGCGGCAAAGTCACAACTCCCTCTCAGCTTTAACGCTTGATCCAAACGGCGCTTAAATGAACCATGCGCACATTCAATGGCACCATTTTCATGGCTCACACCGCGATTGTTACGCGTTGCACGCAAGCTATAATGATCGCAGAGCGCGTCATAAGCCTTCGTTAATTTCTCCTCCTCTGCACGGTTAATAAAAGCCGCACTTAAACTGTCGGTGCGGTGCTCAATAGGACTGCCACCGGCCAGCGATAGCGCTGACTGCAAACCATCGGCTAACGCTGAATAACTTTCACCGCCCAAAATAATCTGTACATAACGCCAGCCACTATAGGCAAAGCGGAACTGGTACAAGAGATGGGTAAACACGGCGCTCTGGGTAGTGATTTCAGTATTCGGATGGCTGAAGTCTGATAAGCCTTGCTGTCCAGCCGGTACAGACTGGCGAAAGATGACGGCCTTATCGGGCCCTTGGGTTGCTTTCCCATGTTTGACTCGACGCTGTAGGGTTCGCAATACACTGAAGGGAAATTGACCGGCATGTTCGTCTTCCAGATACTCCCAAAGTGTTAAGCCTGTTAGCTGTGCTTCTTTCTCTAGCAAGGGCACCAATTCCTTTTCCCAAATAACATCAAAAGGATTTTCGCGAGTGCGCCAATGGCGTTCTCCTGGAATTGACTGACGATCACCTTTTTCTATTCTGCGGCCAGAACGCTCGGAAATAGAGGCTTTAGCAGCGGCTGTCTCTTGGCTGTGTCCTAGTTGACGTTTGCTCATATATAAACTCTCTTGATGTTGAGTGATACGTTTTCCAGGCAAGAGCGGACTCCAAATAAAATTGAAATCCATCCTTGTCCTACATATCGGTCAACCGGTCAAGATAGTTGTCGCCGACCGGACAGGGTAATTGTCGCCGAACATATAACCATGAGCGGTTTCATCAGTCATTAGACTATCGGACGCCAGCTGATGTGTATTTGGCCAAGCGTCATGAAGAAACGGAAATAACAACTTTTTATCAATCCAGCTCTATCTTAATTCCATGATTATTTGGTCTGGACAATGGGGAGTACCTTACCATTTCCTGGGTTTCACAAGGATAGGCCACTACAAACATTTTACGGCTATAGGAAAGACGAAAATGACCCACCTTGATCTTCCTGCCAATCCCGCCTAACTCGACAAATTCTTCGCTCCAATCAAACTGGCATGTCTCTCCTGGGGGAAAGGCTAAAGGAATAAAGACTTTGGTGAGAGCAGGTGTTATTTTCTGTTCGAGTTTCCAATCCTTCACATAACGTTGCACCCTGTCATAGGCGCCCCGATAGCCTTCTGCCTGTAGGCCTTCAAACAAACGTTGCGCAGTTCTTCGTTGTTTTTTCGGAAGCCGAGATTCTACTTCCAGCCATTGTTTCAAGCGATCCTGAAAATCACCCAGCTTTGAGAAAATTTGAAATTTTTCGATGATAAACGGGTTCTTCAGTCGTTAATAAATGTTTGCGAACGGTGGTACGAGACAGGTTTAATGATCTTGCGATGAAGCTGGTGTCCTCACCGCTTATAAAATGACGCCTTCTGATTTCGGCAATAAAATCCATAAACAACACCCAAGGTTTCTCCGGCAAAATACCGGATCATGACACATATCAGGGTGGAACAGTTTTCGGTAATGGGTCAAATATGTGAATTGCACATATAATATCGAGTATGACCTGTTATCAAGAAATTACCTGCCCGGCTTGTGGCAGCAACCTCATCATTTTCGACGCTGTTTTCCCTGATTCCTTGGCCATTTTTCCACGCTGTTTTACAAAAACACCTGTCCTTAGATAGCAGCTAATTGCTCTAGCTGCTGGAAAAATTAAACGTTCTTTTGTTGTAAAACTGGCAAAATTTAGACGCCGTTTTCCAGCCATTGATTGAGCCGTCAATCATTCGGCTTGGAAGCTTGTGTCAAAATTATAGATATGTTGTCTTGCGCCTCTCGCTCCAATGCTAACTCTATTAACTGAATGAGACTTTCCTCAATGGATGCCTTTTTAAGTATGCTTTCTATTTCTGTATCACATACTTCTTTATTTAAGCCGTCGCTACAAAGAAGAAAGATATCTCCATCCCTTATTTCCTGAATTTGAGCATCCAAGTACAAATTTTCTTCCCCTCCAATAGCATGAGTCAGTATTTGCGAAAAAGGGTAAGCTTTGACTTCTTTAATGCTGGAACCTTCAGCAAGTAGTCTGGATTTATTATTATGGTCACGGGATATTTGTTTTAGCACTCCTTTCCGAAAAATATAAATACGACTGTCTCCAGACCATAAATATACGCAATATTGATGACAGACTAATAAAATCACCACTGTGCTACCGATAATTTCATTATCCCCGCCTTCGGCTGCCAGATTGAGCAACTTTTGATTAACTTTAAGCAAGGCACTATATATTTTCTTAACTGTTGAGCCGATGGTCTGCTCGGGTATGAGCGCTTCCAGGCTATTGATTATCGAGGCGCTTGCGACTTCACCGGCTTTGTGTCCGCCCATTCCGTCAGCAACTACCCATAATTGTTTATTCGGCAGATTTAAAAAGGCATCCTGATTGATTTTTCGCTTCTTACCAATATGCGTCAATCCATACGAATTCCATGTAAAATCAGTCATATCAGCGACTTCCAAAAGGTAGGATGGGATAGCGTTGCCCCTCCCATCCCCATTTTTGCCAGTTTCCATCAAACAAGGCAGCCATACCCTCAAAATGTGGGAGACCTTCGCAGATCAATAATGATGGAGAGACCTGCTCTGAACCTTGAGTCCACCACAGACTATAGGCAAAACAATGTTCTTTGAGTGTATTGTCTAAAATATAGGGCAGCAGGCCCGGGATTGATTCAATTGATTTCAAGGGTTGTTGCCAGGCATGGTGAAATGTATTTTCAGGTATTGGAATCAACGATTGTTCTGTTTCAGCCATGCGGTCTTCAGGCTCATATATTAACTGGCTTAAACTATGGTTAAATTTTTCTAAGTCAAAACTATCCTCTAAACACGAAAGCACAAGTTTTTCTATGGAAGCAAACCATTTGTTTCTTATTTGCAAAGCAATAAAAGGATTTATATTTAGTTTGTCCATATGACTGACGGTCATCGGATAATAACGGCCGATTTTGTCTACGCTAGGCATCAAAACGCCTTGCCACCCCTGTTTGCCGCATATTCCAGGCGACAATACAAAACGGTATAGCGGGCTAGTCAAATAATAGTTGAGCCAATCATCGCCTAATTGCTGACGACTGGTGATGATAGCCTCTTGTAACCAGGCATCCCAGGGATCTATGAAACTTCCAGGCAGGCCTCTGCCGACAAAGTCTCCATGGGTATGCACTTTTCCATAATAACCGGGTACTATAAATTCTGTAGACATTGGAAAGCTTGAAGGTCTGGTAATTGAAATGGATTAACCACACTACTGGCTTGTAATTCAAATTTTGCTTCGCGTCCCTGAATTTTAAATGTCATGATAAAAATGGCAGGATTAGACGTGCGGGATATTTGTGCCTCATCAAAAAGGCGAAACAAGGCCCAGGGGCCCTCTTTAGAAATTCCGGATGTGCCTTGCAGGGGGGGCAATAATTGTATTCTGACTTGCCCTGAATCATTAGGCCCAGGCCATTTCATTGAAACAGGCCTAACCGGGCCGTGCGCATAGGTCAGTATTTGCCCGTCAACATCCAATATAAATTGGGTAATGTCCGGACTCATAGAAATTGGTTTAAGTTTAAAACTAACCGCTGGAGATTGTTTGCCCATGCGGAAAAAAGTGTTTTTAATGGTATCGGCTCTTTGGAATTGCTTTATTGCCATGGAAGATATACCTGATCCTCCTTCGTCCCGGTTGTTCCATTGCCAATTTTGTCCGCCTTTTTCAACTGAGGAAACGAGGTATTTGTTGAAAAATTCATCCATTAAACCGTTGGGTCCGAAAAAATAGGTGAAATCTTCATAAGTAATTTCCCGCGAGCTTTTTGCAATGGGGTAAAGTCCCTGTATAGCCTTTTGGCAGAATGGCAGGACCGATGATTGCCACATGGCGTTTAACTGTTTTCTGACTCCTCCGCTGACTAAGTTTTGGCTTCCCTCGGCGATATTTTCCATCATGCGGCTAACAGGAAAAGGAGCTCGCTTGCCGTCCATTTTTACTTTTTCGACAATTTGGACGATCTGTTTTCTTTGCTCTCCAACAAGCTCATCGCCACTGGCGTGTAATAAGGAGTTAAGATAAACATAAAGTTCGTTGAGCAGTGAAAGGGAACGCTTAAGCGCCGAGGGTGATTCATTTTCGCTTTGTACTAAGTCATGCAGATCTTTGAAATGATTGGTCACCAGATTTGTGGTTATTTCGGGAGGCATGACAACCTTTGATTCGGTTGTGCTGCTTATAATGGTGTCCAGTGTCGATTTTGCAGTTGTCAGTTTGTCGCTAGCTTTATCTAATAAAGATTTATCTTTTTTTACCAGACAACTCATACTGGTTTCCTGATCAACGGCTTCAAGAAAAAGCCGTAAAGGCGAATTGTCGGATGAAACGATATTTAAAACCTCAACCATTTGGGTTTGGCCGGAAAACGGTGTGATCTGTATATCATCCAACAAAGCGTCCCATGTCTTAATGTAATCTTCCAGGTAAAGTTTAAAAACATTTTCGCCCAATAACTTAAGTTCTTGATCGGATAATTTTTCTTGTTTTGTCATTCCAATTACCCAATTTTCTTCGGAATACTGATCGATTAAGCGGTCAACATGTTTTAAAAAGACATCACGGTATCCGGAACAGGTGAATAAACCGGGAATGCCCTTTGTAAGAGGATTGCCGCTTTTACTGGATAAAACCAAAGTAGCATCACGGCCCGCTTTTTCACTTACACGAAAATCAGGGATTTCAATGTTGCTTAATTCCAATCTCAAACGAGAGTAAAGTCTTTTAGCGACGGGGGTGTTTTCAAGTGATGCTCTCGAGCCGGCTATCAACTTAGTGTTTAATGGACGGGGCAGGGGAGTAGGGCGGAAATCCAATAAGGCATCCAAGTGCCCGGTTAGCGCCTGTCTTTGCTCATTAGTTACTTCAAGCGGTAAATTATGTTCCCAATCAAGTGTTATCCATGTCCGGATTGCCTCAGGATTATAATGTTCAGGATAAGAAAGCATCAGATAGACCCTAAGCGCTTCGTAAAGGTAGTCGGTATTATTGGTATTATTTTGTATTTGTTGTTCAATTCGAAGCATCAAACCGGGTAAAAAAACCTCCTTCAGTAAGTTTTGGTAAAGCTTTATGGCCGCCTTGCCAAGTTTGTCGCCCTGATAAAGACCAAAATTTAAAGACCACGGGGTTCCCTCAGTCTGATCAGCATAACCGCCCGAAATCTCCCTGGTTTTATCTAAAATGCCCAAGATCGATAATAAGTCAGTTTGGTTGGGATCAACAGCTTTGAGGGACTGTTGCACCTCTTTCGCTTGTTCAGCCACCTGTTGAATGTAAATTTTATTTCTTACAAAACTGCTTACCCAGATAGTTGCCATCAATAAGGCCAATGCGGACACGGATAAGAACGCTCCTCTTTGCAACCATGCTCGCTTACTCTCCAGATTGAGATTGCTGCCGGCTAATCCTGATTCTGCGAAAATAACATCGCTTAATAATCGATTGATAAAGAAGCTTTTGCCCGGACTGGCGATAGGCGTAAGATTCTGACGATCCAAGCCGAAATTATTAGCTAAAGAACCCATGATTCGGTCTATGGGTGAGCCTTCCTGAGTGCCGCTGGTGAAATAGACGCCCCGAACCATGGCGGGATATTCATAGCGCGATAGTTGAAAGATTTCATCAAGAAACGGCTTAATGACTTCGCTAAGAGAAATGAATTGTTGTGGGAAAGTGTAAATCAGATTGCGCCTTTCCGAACCACGTTCCCGTTCCAGTTTGTCAATAAGTTGATTTTGTAATTGTTTTTCAAGAAGTTCAAATTCAGAGGGGAATTGATCTACGATATTTTCTTTTGTATTTTCGTTTAACGGGAATGTCATGCCCCAGACTTGAGCGCGCTTTTCCCGATCAAGATCATCAAAGAATTCCATAAACCCGGCCAGTAGATCGCATTTGGTAAACAAGACATAAACCGGGAACCGCATATTAAAATGCTCGTGCAACTCCTGTATGCGTTTTCGAATCGATTGCGCCAATGCTTGCTGCTGGGCTTTGTTTTGCTCCAGTAAATCAGTAATGCTGACGGCAATGACAGCCCCGTTGATGGGTCTTCTGCTGCGATGTTTTTTAAGCAGATCGAGAAAACCCAACCAAGCGGCCTGATCGACTTTTCCATGGCTGTCCTGAGTGGTATAGCGTCCTGCGGTATCAAGTAAAACCGCTTCGTCAGCAAACCACCAATCGCAATTTCGAGTACCTCCTACACCCCGAATGGCATCCTTTCCATAATGATCGGAAAGGGGAAATTTCAGATCGGAATTTTTGAGCAAAGTCGTTTTGCCGGAACCCGGCGGACCAATAATAATATACCAAGGCAATTGATATAGAAACTGCTGTCCGGTACGGCCGCCTAAGCGTGTTTTTTTTAGGATTTCCAGTGCTTCCTGCAAACGATCTTTCAACGTTTCGATTTCTTCTTTAGATGCTTGAAGCTCCGGGCTAAGGCTGGGTTCCGAGGTCGTTGCCAATGCCGACAAAATTTGGTTATTTTGATTTCTTGCTTTAAAAAAACTCCAAATCTGAATAGTTAACCAAATCGCGAAGAAAGCTGAAATTAAATAAATACGATGAGTTTCGGGTTCTAAGGGCTCATATTTGGCGAAAGCGAATAAAGGACCTATGAACCAGATAAACAAAGCTAGAGCTATGATGCCAAGTAAAGAAACAAACCAGCGTTGCTTAATAAAATTCAATAGCTTCATCATATCCTTAGATCCTTAGTCGATCATTACCTGATTAGTTCCAGGCAGCCGCTTGAAGTGCCCATTTAAGCTAACCGTTGTCTTCTAAAAATTGCTTTAAACAGGCGCTCGTTATTTTAATAATGTAATGACAACCCGCCTGTTTTTTGATCTCCCTTCAGGCGTTGCATTCGAGGCGATTGGCTCCAAATCCGATTTCCCTTCTATAACTATTCTGTCCGGGGCAGCCAGTTTTTGTTTGATGACATCAGCTACTGCCTCGGCTCTGGCTTGGGATAAGTGCCAATTGGACGGATAGCGCGCACTTCGGATGGGGACGTTGTCCGAATGCCCGGTAATCACAACCTGGCCTTGCAATTGATTTAAAGATTCTGCAATTCGATCTAATAAGATCATGATGCCTTGATTAACGGCAGCACTGCCGGAACTAAATAAATTATCGCTCGGAAGGGTTATTGTGCTTTGCCGCGATGACTCGGTGACCTTGACCAAGTTTTGACTGATTTCATTAGCCAGCAGAATCGATAGTGAAAGTTTGGGGGCGGGCAAAGGTTCCGTTTCTGTTTCAATGACTTCTGTTTTAGAGGGTTTTATGGAGTATATTTGCCTAAAGACCGGGTCAGACGCGGTGTTTAAATTAAACAAAAAAACGCTGAACATGATTGCAAGCAAACCAGCAGCCACCGCCCCAAAAACCCATAAAGGTATCAGCCTCATCAAGGGGTTACGGCGGTCGGTTATACCTTGCCAATGGGGCGATAGCGTCGTATCGGCAATGCCTCTTTCTTTTTGCAGGATTTGGTAAAGCCATTCCCGGATGCTGATGAGTTTATTTTTCCCATTTTCGATAATGCGGTAACGCCCTTCGAAACCTAAAGCCAGGCATAAGTACATCAATTCCAGCAAATTTCGATTTTTCGCCGGATTTTGCGCTAACGATTTAAGCAAATCAAAAAAGCGCTCGCCGCCGGAAACTTCTTTATGAAATAAGCTCAGCAAGCTTTGTTGCGCCCATCCGCTGTTGTTGCCCCACGGCGTATTTAACACGGCTTCATCCAGGACGGTACAGAGCACATAACTGGTGCTGGATGTAGTGTCCTGGTCTATTCCCGCAGATTGTGCATTAATCTGGAATTGCTGAATTTCCTTGATTATTTTGTTTTTTAAACCAACCGTATCCGATTGTTTTTTGGATGTGTTTAAACGCGTTAACAATGCCAGAAGACCGGAAGAAGCCTTTTCAAGAGGGTTTAAACGACCAAGCCTGGGCAGTGGAGATACACTACTGTCTGTTTCGGGGGGGGGGGGCGAAGAGTAACGGAGATCCGAACGTTTGCCTCCCGGTATCGGACGAATAATCGTTCTATCGTCAGATTGCTGCGGTGATAAGAAAGGGTCGTCAGAAGCCATGGGTTATCCTCTTATTGCCCAAAACTCAAGTTCAAGTCCAGGGTAGTCGCCTGAAAAATGCATGGCGATAGTGCCGCTTGTTTCAAGTTCTTTCCAAAGACTATGGTTTTTATCTAACTCAAAATAGGTCATGCCTTTATGGAAGGGAATTTGCCTGGGTGCAGCTGCTAATGCATTCAGTTTAATGCCTGTTACTTGCGACATAACAAGATCACGAAGCTTTTCAACGGTTGCGATAGTGGTTTGCCTGGGGACCTGACTGCGTAACTTGTCGGTCGGGATATCTGCGTTGACAGCAAGAATAAAATCAGCTGTATTCAGTAATTGGCGATCAGCTATGATGGCTGTTCTTATTTGGTGAGGATGTTCTTCCAGCGGAATAGGAATTGCCCGGTAAGTTGGTTCCCAGCTTAACGCTTTTCGGAGCTCGGCTATTACCGGTTCAAAACTTTTAGTTAAATCTTCGTGTACATAAGCAGGCAATCCAATGGGCCGGTGATTGGTTTGGGTGATAGTTGATAGTTCCCCAAGCATTAGAATCAGGTTACTGAAAAGCCGTTCGGGGTGCAACCGGGTTACCGAATTGAAATGACTAAACAGAGGTTCGTAGCGATTGATAATCTGTAGATATAAAAAGTCTACTATTTCAGCGGTTCCACCTGCTCCGGGCGATCCTAATCGCTGTGCAATCGCCTCTCCCCGATGATGCAGCATACCTTCAATTTCTTTCGCATAATTGGTAAGCTGATTTGATGCGCCAATGTTTAAGCATGTGGGTATAAAAGACTTATCCAGGATTATGTGTTTGTCTGTTTTTACTTCGATGATTTTAGCTATGGGGATAGCCACAAAGGCATCTTGATTTTGACTCGATAACCGTAAACGCGGCCATAGTTCGCCACTTTGAATGGTTATGCTGTCTTGGTCGAACTGGGTATGCGTATCTTTGACGTCAATTTCTTTGAGTTTATATCGGCTCAGTTCATCTACATTGTCGTCCCATGTTAATTCTTTCCCGGCAGATCTGCGAACCGGTAACGATAAGTAGATGATTTCGTTTAATGTATCAGGCGGAATTTCCAGCGGTGCTAACGGGGAATTTTGATCAAGTATGTTAAAAGGCGAGCCATCCGGAAATACGCCTTGGCAAGATGCTAAGACAATCTTGCCTAAAGCAAGCATTTGTTGGTCCAACTCGAGAACTGTCAATCCCCAACTGTAAATTTGCAAGCCGCTACAACGGTTTTCGATCCAGCTTTTGAAATTACGATCCTGTTGTTGAAAATGTTGAGGGCGAAGGAACATTCCTTCTGTCCAGATCACTTTGTTATTCTGCGACATATTGATTTACCCCAAGCAGTTTACAACGGTTATTTTTTCCAAATACTGGTATTCAGCTTTTCTATCAAAACTAATAAATCAGTGGATTTGTCATCGGTTACCCGAATTGAGTCTTTCCATATCGCTTGATTTAGGTCGCGAAAGGCTACCGAGACCGCTACATATTGGGTGTCGGCTGATAAAGTCCGTTTGATCTTTTTAACTTCGCCGGGTTTTAAATGATATTGCTCGGATACTATTAATTCAGGACCCAGCTGAGCATCATAATTTTCAAACAATTGATAAAAATCACCCCCTTCGAATTTGCCGAGATTTTTAAGTTCGTAGATTCGCATGACAATCGGTGATGGGCGTCCATCCACGTCTGGATTAGCCTGTTCAGACACAATCATGTTGACTTGAACAATTCGAGGGGGAAGCTCTGGAGCAGCTGCCGGTTTTTCGGGAGCCGAACTACAGCTGGACAAAATCAGTACGACCATAAAAAAAACGACTGTTGTAGCTTTCATAACTAAGCGCCTTGAATGGTTATCAAATTTCATTTGAAATATCTTTTTTTGCAGATTTCAATTTTTGCATTTGCTGCTCATAAGTTTCCGCAAATGCTTGGCCGAATAGATGATAAAAATTATCTTCAGCCTCTTGTTTAATGTCCTCATACAGTTGTTCAAATAAATTCCATAATTTGGCCTGTTTATGAATCGGAATGCTTGCGCTTATAGGGCTTAGCCTTTGTAAGCGTTCTTCCAGCTTTTGCGGGTCAAACCGTTTAAGCACGGTCAGCAAGGCTGATTGCATACCGGCTATGACCGAATACTGGTGAGCCCGTATGTCATCAAAAGCTTCTTCAATAGCTTCTTTCGGCGGTATGTAGCCGGACTCTTTATGCAACAATAATTTGACCAGAGCCTCATCCACACTGACTGAAAATTTAATCGGATTATTTTGTTTGGCCCTAATAATAGTTACATCCAAATGCATTTCGTTTTTGATTTTGGCTCTGCCGATTAACACATCCATCGTTCCCTGAATGGCTGCCCTCAATATTGCGCCGATAATAAAAAAAGTCTCAGGGTCGATTGATTCTCTGAACTTGCCCTGTTCAAGTTGGGCGCCACGGAGGAAGCTTTGTATTAATTCCTCTTCAAAGGCACTTGCCGTATCGGATTTTTGCGGAGCCGGTAGTTCCTCTTGTTTGTTCTCCGGTTTTGCGGGTTTTATTTCTGTCTGAATTTGAGCCTGGGTAGCGGCAGTCTCAGAGGGTTGCGGCTTGTCTTTTTTATCCAGATACCAATCTTCAGAAAAAATATCGGCAGGAATGTCAGATGCCGGTTTAACATCGGTTAACTCAGTTGTCCGTTCTGAAAGGCAGGATAAAGCTTCTGCATAAGGTGAAATATGCTCATAATCACTTTCAGATGGATAGATTTTCTTAGGAATCGGACTATCTGGAAGATCGAATGGGTCAATCAGTTGTTCTCTAAAACTTCTCTCGCTGGAAGGGATTAAGTCGTTTTTATCTATCATCCCCTGAATCGCATCTGAATCGATGGCGGTAAATGAGGTATCTGAAAAAGGCGGAATTGTTTGAGAATCGGCCTCAAAAAAATCACCTTCAAGCTTTACTTCGAGAATGTAATCGCCAATGGTGAGGAGATCCCCATCGTCAAGTTTTGTACTGTTGCCATTTCCTAGTGGGGTTTTGGAGTTATTGATTAAGACGCCGTTGGCGCTGGTATCTTTGATGAAATAATCAGGAGAGCGATATTCAATTAAAGCATGATGCCCGGATACGTATCTGTTGGGATCGGGCAAAACAAGCGCATTGTCTTCTGTTCGCCCAAGTGAAGCAGTTTCTTGATTGAGCGTAATTTTTTTAGAGCTTTTAACATCCGCTCCGGCAAAAGATATGACACTTAAAGTAAGTTTCATCTAATTAGATATAGGTCTATTTAGTCTCATGAAAAGTTGGCTCTAGTCTGTGATTAGATATAAAACTTAAACGTCAATCAGACGCTACAGGACCCAGTAAATGATTCATTCTGGAGTATCTCTTGTTTGCCAAGCCTGATAAATACGTACAACTACGGGGATGTAAATAATTCCTGCCAACTCATAAAGCTGATCACCACGAAGATACGAAGTTTTATGCTTCGTGTCGCGGCTCGCCTGCATTCTTTGCCTAATCGATTCGATTCTGATGCAGCCTATGGATAATGAGAAGTTACTGTCGAACGACACTAAATCGGTATTTATACGTATTTATCAGGCTTAGCAAACAAGAGATACTCCGACTCATGCATTTTTAAAGATTCTCGTGGCATCGAACGTTGTCGAATTTTGAAAAAAGGTGAAAGCATTGTCTGACTTAGCTTTGGAACATTACCTTAAAGACATAGCTCCCGGATCTCCATGTGGCGAAAATCTTGAGACTGATTCGGATTTTGCCACTTTGGAGCTGGAAGCTAAAGGAACCGCTGAGCGTCAGATAGGCGATTTAAAAGTCCCGGCAAAGGAGCCTGACTGGAAAAAAGTTTGCGATTTAGCCTTAGCGTTATTGGAACGCAGTCGGGATATTCAAGTCGTTATGCATCTGACTTATGCACTGGTCCATATTGATGGTTTTATCGGGCTGGACAATGGATTGACACTTATTCGGGAATTGTTGCAAAAGCATTGGGATGATGTCTATCCCCGCAATGATCCTGAAGATGACTATCCCGTGCAACGCATGAATACGCTATGCACACTGAATGATTACAAAAAAATTCTTGGCCCTCTTTCAGAAATTCCTCTTACTAACTCAAAGCTTGGCAATTTTTCCTGGAATCAAATTGAAACCTCGAAAAACAGAGTCGATGCCTTAAGTCATATGACTCAAGAGGCCTATGAACAATCGTTAAATTTAAAGAGAGAATCAGAGAAGGATATACCAGATACCTTGGAAGAAGCGAAAAAAAAGGCATCTGATCAACTGGCTACTATTGATGCAGCGTTCAAAGATGCCAAGCTTGAAATTCTGAAATATCAACAAAAAACTGTTAAGCATGCCGTAGAGCAAGCCGAAGGCATTATAGCCATAGCCTCTGATAAGGCCGGATCTGAAAATACGCCGGATATTTCCCGCTTGGTCGCTTTATTGAAAAGCATCCAAACCTTATTAGACGAAAAAATTAAACTAAATGAAGCTTTAGCGCTTGAACAGAACACTTCTGGAACTGATGACTTGGCTCCTGCTGCCGGTTTAGTAACTGCAGGCGATGCGACAATCAAGAGTAATGGCATACATACTCGCGAAGAAGTCGTTTCTGCAATTGATGTGATTTCAAAATATTTTGAACGTTACGAACCTTCCAGCCCCGTTCCTTTTCTTTTGCAACGGGCAAAAAAACTGCTCTCAATGAATTTCATGGAAATTTTGCAGGACCTTACGCCTGATGCGGTCAGTCAGGCGGAAAATATTTGCGGTGTACAAAAACAAAATAAAAACTAACCCAAGAAATAGAAGCGTTTGAACGAACTGAATCTGTAACTATTAAGCGAAAGGTATAAAAAAATGGCAAAAGCAAGCAGTCAAAAATTTATTGCCCGCAACCGAGCTCCAAGAGTACAGATTGAATATGACGTTGAACTTTACGGCGCAGAGAAAAAAATTCAACTGCCTTTTGTGATGGGCGTGATGGCTGATTTATCGGGAAAACCGGCAGACCCATTGGCTCCGGTAGCTGACCGGGATTTTCTGGAAATCGATGTTGATAATTTCGATGAACGTTTAAAAAAAATGAAACCGCGAGTAGCGTTTCAAGTGCCGAACGTATTGACCGGTGAAGGTAATTTAAGTGTCGACATTACCTTTGAAAGCATGGATGATTTTGCGCCGGGTGCCGTGGCGAGCAAGGTTGACGGGCTTAACCAGTTGCTTAAGGCGCGCACCCAGCTATCCAACCTGCTGACTTATATGGACGGCAAAGGCGGCGCAGAGGAACTGATTGCAAAGGCGTTAAACGATTCCGCTTTGTTACAGTCGCTGGCATCAGCGCCCAATCCTGCTGCCGAAACACCTAAAACCGGCGAGCCCGGCAAAACACAGGAGGGTTAACGATGGCCGAAATCGAAACCCAAGCAACCGAAGCCGCTGCCACAGCGCCGACCGAAACCGTAGAAAGCGGCGATTTCGCCGCGCTATTGCAAAAAGAATTTAAACCGAAGTCGGATCGAGCTAAGGAAGCCGTCGAAGATGCGGTCAAAACTTTGGCGGAACAGGCGCTGGCGAAAACCAATCTGATTTCCGACGATGCCGTCAAGTCGATCGAGGCTATCATCGCTGAAATCGATAAGCGATTAAGCGACCAAGTGAACCGGATCATGCATCATTCGGACTTCCAAAAACTCGAAGGAAGCTGGCGCGGAATGCACTATCTGGTCAATAACACCGAAACGGACGAAATGTTAAAGATCAAGGTGCTTAATATTTCCAAAAAAGATATGCACAGTACCTTGAAGAAGTTCAAAGGAACGGCCTGGGATCAAAGCCCGGTCTTTAAAAAAATCTACGAACATGAGTACGGACAATTCGGCGGCGAACCTTTCGGTTGCTTATTAGGCGATTATGAATTCGATCACCGCCCGACCGATGTCGAGTTCCTGAATGGTATCGCCGAAATTGCGGCGTCTGCCCATGTGCCGTTTATCGCTGCGGCGGCGCCGACATTGATGAATATGGAATCCTGGCAGGAGTTATCCAATCCCCGCGATCTGACCAAAATCTTTCAAACCCCTGAATATGCTTCTTGGCGTTCGTTGCGGGAAGCGGAAGATTCACGGTACATCGGCTTGACCATGCCGCGCTTCTTATCGCGATTGCCGTATGGCGCAAAGACAGCTCCGGTAGAAGAGTTTGCTTTCGAGGAAGATGTCGAACACGCCGATCATAATAAATACACCTGGTCCAATTCCGCCTATGCGATGGCGGTCAATATCAACCGGGCATTCAAACTTTACGGCTGGTGTTCGCGCATCCGTGGCATTGAGTCCGGCGGCGCAGTAGAGGGTTTGCCGACACACACTTTCCCGACCGACGACGGCGGCGTAGACATGAAATGCCCGACCGAAATAGCGATCAGCGACCGCCGCGAGGCCGAACTCGCCAAAAACGGGTTTATGCCGTTGCTGCATAAAAAAAACTCGGATTTCGCCGCGTTTATCGGCGCCCAGTCCCTCCAAAAGCCCTTCGAATACGACGATCCCGATGCGACGGCCAATGCCAATCTAGCTGCACGCCTGCCTTATCTGTTCGCGGTTTGTCGTTTTGCCCATTATTTGAAATGTATCGTCAGGGATAAAATCGGTTCCTTTAAAGAGCGCGACGATATGGAAAAATGGCTGAATAAATGGATCAGCAACTATGTCGAGTCGAATCCGGCGACTGCTTCCGAAGAAGACAAGGCGCGCAGACCGCTGGCGGCGGCGGAAGTGGTTGTGGAAGAAGTAAAAGGAAACCCAGGCTATTACACCTCGAAGTTCTTTTTAAGGCCGCATTACCAGCTTGAGGGGCTGACGGTATCATTACGACTGGTTTCCAAGCTTCCTTCAGAGAAAAAATAAAACATTAGTTTTGCTGGAAAGAGCGTTCGATTATAGGGATTAGAGTGGCAGAAGATCTTTCAAAGCTGTTCCTGAGTGTTAATTAGCAGGATCCGAAATAACATCTTTTTGAATTTTACAAATTTAGGTGAATTATTATGGCTACAAATACTTATTTGCAAATAGAGCCCATCAAAGGCGAGTCTACAGATGACGCTCATAAAGATTGGATCCAAGTGCTTAGCTTCAGTCATGGCGTAGCGCAACCGGTATCCGGCCCTAGCGGGACTGGTGGCCGTGCGAAATCGCGGGCGAATTTTCAAGATTTTACTATCACCAAGTTTGTTGATAAGTCGAGCGTTGATCTGAACATTCATTGCGCTAAAGGAGAACATATCGCAAAACTGGTGCTTGAAGTTTGCCAAGAGACTGGCTCTAAAGTGTGTTATTACAAATGTGAGCTGGAAAATGTCATGATTTCCTCAATTTCAATCGGTGGCGGTGGAGATAAGCCTCAAGAAACAGTTACTTTCGCGTTTGACATTATCAGCTGGACTTACACAGCAGTTAAGAATGATGGTTCCGCTGGCGACAAATCCGGCCCGAAAAAATGGAATATAGAAACTAATAAGCCGGAATAGCAACCTTTAACGGTTGTAATGCAAGTCCAAGGTAGAGGCTGGCAAATCAGTCTGCTTTGGTTCGAAGTACTCAAAATCGGTGTGTAAAATGACAGCAGATGAGTATGTTAAACAAGGCGATTTAAATGCCGCATTACAGCAACTTCAGGGACAGGTGCGGACGCAGCCCGCCAAAGCCGAGTACCGCGTTTTTCTGTTTCAGTTATTATCGGTATTGGGCCAATGGGACCGGGCCTTAACGCAATTGAACGCTGCCGCCGAGCTGGACGACGCGGCCCTGGCGATGGCCGCGATGTACCGGCAAGTAATCGCCTGCGAGCGTTTCAGGGAAGAGGTTTTTCTTGGGCGGCGCGATCCCGTGGTGTTCGGTCAACCGGAGGAATGGCTTGCCTTATCGATTCAGGCGCTTAAATTGACGGCCGAAGACCAGTACTCAAAATCTCAAGATCTTCGTGAACAAGCCTTCGAATTAGCGCCAACGGTTTCCGGCAGCATCGATGAAATCGCCTTCGATTGGCTGGCCGACAGCGACCCGCGATTGGGTCCGGTATTTGAAGCAATGCTGGAAGGCGGTTATTTTTGGGTGCCGTTGCAGCGCATCCGCTCGATAAACATCGAAAAGCCTGTCGACCTAAGAGACGTGGTATGGTTGCCGGCGCATTTTACCTGGACTAACGGCGGTGAAAGCTATGGTGTGATACCAGCGCGCTATCCTGAATCTTATAACAATGACGACTCGCTGTTAGCGCTATCGCGCAAAACCGCTTGGCAGGATTGCGGTAACGGTTTGTTTTTGGGCATAGGGCAAAAAACCTTGACCACCGAATCGTCTGATTATGCGGTGCTGGATGTGCGTTCCATTCAATTCAATGTCGCAGACGAACCGGCAGTGGAGCATTCAGGTGGCTAGGTCGCTGCCAAAAAATCGCTTTTTGCCTTCGTTGCTCGATCGTTTGACCGACGACGACCCGATTAATAATTCGATTCGCATACAGAAAGAAAAAATCCAGGGCATCGAAAAATCCCTAGCCGAACTGTTGCAGAAACCGTCAGCTTCCGAGTCGGAACAAAGCCGGCAACAACGGCGGCAATTACAACAGCAACTCGATCAAGTGCGTGCGGAATACAGCGTCTTGACCACGTCGGTAAGCTCTTTGAAAGAAATTCGCGCCTGTGTCAAACGGGATTTGGACTGGCTGTTAAATGCCAGCCAGTATGCGCCTCAAGAGGATTTAGACGGCTATCCTGACGTTGCCTGTTCGGTGCTGAATTATGGCATGCCGGATCTGACCGGTAAAACAGTATCGGGTTTCGATGTGCGCTTTATGGAACGCTTACTGAAACAGGTGATCGTTAATTTTGAATCGCGCATTATCCGAAATACGTTAACGGTGCGGGTGATAGCGGATAAGACCCTATTTGACCATAATGCCTTGGTATTCGAAATCGAAGGCGAGCTGTGGGCGGAACCGCAGCCGCTGCATCTGCATTTACGCACCGAATTCGAATTGGAAAGCGGGAATGTATCGGTCTATGATTATCGACCTGCGGAACTGCTATGAATCCCCGGCTGATCGAACATTACCAGAGGGAATTGCAGTTCATTCGGGAGATGGGCATGGAGTTTGCCAAGAGTCACCCCAAAATCGCTGCCGGACTCGATTTGGGCGGTACCGAATGCGCTGATCCGTATGTCGAACGTCTTTTGGAAAGCTTCGCTTTCCTAACCGCTCGCATTCAATTGAAAATGGAAGCCGAGTTTCCTCGATTCACTCAGCATTTGCTGGAGATGGTTTACCCACACTATTTGTCGCCGTTACCGTCGATGGCTGTCGTGCAATTTAAACCCGATCTTAACGGGGGCGTGACAGAGAATGGGTTTGTATTGTCCAGGCACACCCGATTAATAAGTAATTCCAGTGTCCAAGGCCGAACAAAATGCGAGTTTCAAACGGCGCACGAGTTAAAGCTATGGCCTCTACAATTGACCGAAGCCGGTTACTTGCCTTTGGGCGAGGCGGTTCGCTATGCCGGATTGGGAATCAAAGGTGTCGAAGCAGGCCTTCGTTTGCGTTTGGAAACAGTACTGGATATGCCTTTCCAAAAGCTCGGCATAGATCGGTTACCCGTCTATCTGCACGGCAGCGGTGCAGTTCCATTGCAACTCTATGAGTTGATCGTCGGCCACACTTTGGCTGTCGTGATTCAACCGTCCGGGCAAACTCCTGCATGGCGGCAACAACTGGGCAAATCGGCCGTCAAGCCCATGGGTTTTAAACCTGAACATGCTTTATTGCCCTATACCGCGCCATCATTTCAAGGGTATCGGTTATTACAGGAATATTTTGCTCTTCCCCAAAGGTTCTTATTTGTTGAAATAGGAGATCTTCAATCCGCAGTGAAGCGGTGTAGCCAGACCGCTTTAGAATTAGTGATTTTATTGGATAAATCCATTCCGGAAATGGAAGAACTCGCGAGCGCCGATAATTTTGCACTTTATTGCACGCCGGCGATTAATTTGTTTCCCAAGAGAACTGATAGAGTTCATTTGAGTCACCTGAGCACAGAACATCGACTTGTTGCAGATAAAACCAGGCAATACGATTTTGAGATACATTCTGTTCTGAACGTAACAGGGTATGGTTCTGCGGATGCGGACGAACAAACCTTTCGACCGTTTTATTCAAATCAGCAGGAAATGGGGCTTCAAGGCGATTTCGCTTACTACACCTTAAGCCGCCAGCCTACCTTGGCTCCGGTCAATGCGGGTAACAAAATAAAATCGGATTACCTTGGGAGCGAGATTTTTATTTCATTAGTGGATGCGGGCGAAACGCCTTACCGGAGTGACTTAAAACAGCTGGGCGCCAACGTCTTATGCACAAATCGCGATCTGCCAAAGTTGATGCTGGTGGGCGAGGGCGCGACTGACTTTACCTTGGAAATCAGCGCGCCTGTCGATGCAGTCTGTTGCCTGGTTAGGCCGACTGATCCCAAACCCAGTCATGCCGAGGGTGAGCATGCCTGGCGACTGATCAGCCATCTGTCGTTGAATTATCTGTCCCTGGTTAATAATGACGAGACTCAAGGCGCAACGGCTCTGCGCGATTTATTAAGGCTGTATGGGGAATACGCCGATGCCTTTGTTGCTAAGCAAATCGAAGGCCTTTTAGCGGTCAATAGCCATTCTGTGGTGCTTCGTGTTCCTGTTTCGGGGCCAATGAGTTTTGGGAGAGGGGTGGAGATAACCGTTACTTTTGACGATTCGGCTTTTGAAGGGGCGAGCAGCTTTTTGTTAGGCGCTGTTTTGGAAAATTTTTTTTGTAAGTATGTGTCTATTAACAGCTTTACTCAGACAGTCATAAAAACAAAAAAACGTGGGGAGATTATGAGATGGCCGGTCAGGACTGGGACTCGAACACTGGTTTAGATGTATTAGTCGATTTGGCTAGTGAGCCTTATAAATTCGGCTTCTATGAGGCTTTGCGCCAGTTAGAATGCTTGTACAAAAATAATCCTCGAATCGGCTATTCGGCGCGTCCCAAGGATGATCCCGTCAGGTTAGGGCAAGCCCCAAGTCTTCAGTTTGCAGCTTCGACTTTAGATTCATTCGTCCATGATGGTATTCAGGCGGCACAGCTTAAGGTCTTATTTTTTGGGGTGTTTGGCCCTAATGGGCCGTTGCCCCTGCATTTGACGGAATATGCAAGAAATCGCCTGCGAAACGCCAAAGATTCGGCTTTAGCCGATTTTGCGGATATGTTTCATCATCGCTTATTGTGCCTGTTTTATCGTGCCTGGGCTGATAAGGAACCTACCGTTCAGCTGGATAGGCCGGAAAAAGATAAATTTATGCTCTATGTCGGATCGTTGCTGGGCTTGGGCGATGTATCCCTTCGGCAACGTGACGCCATTGGCGATCATACAAAACTACATTTCGCCGCGCATTTGGGTTGTCAAACGCATCATAGCGAGGGATTGAAATTTATCCTCAATGATTATTTTAAGGTTGCTGTCGAAATACAGGAGTTCGTCGGCGAGTGGCTGGAGATACCGAAAGACAGTTACTGCTACCTGAACAGAACGGAATCAACAGGACAACTTGGGATCTCGACCGTGATCGGCGTAAAAAGTTGGCAATGCCAATTTAAATTTCGCATCGCGATGGGGCCCTTAACGCTACAAGACTATGAAAGTTTGCTGCCTACAGGGAATAGATTGAAGAGCCTGCTCGACCTTGTCAGCAATTATATTGGGTTTGAATTTAACTGGGACGTAAACCTGCTTATAAAAAAAGATGAAGTGCCTTCCGCGCAGCTGGGCCGATATAGTCGGCTCGGCTGGACAAGCTGGCTGCAAGCCGGTGCTAGGGAATCCGATCCCAATGATTTGTATCTCAACAGGGAGATGCTGTTATGACAGAAATCAGCCGCACCGCTTTGTTTGGCAAGCTCAATAATCTGGCTTACAAAGGCATAGAAAGTGCGACCGTGTTTTGTAAAATGCGGGGTAATCCTTATGTGGAACTGGTGCATTGGTTATACCAAATACTCCAGTTACAGGATTCGGATTTTCACCGCATAATCAAAAAATTCGAACTGAATCCTTCTCATTTGGCGCGTGATTTTACCGAGGCTTTAGATCGTTTGCCTGCGGGTTCCACTTCGATTTCCGACCTTTCGGCTCACGTTGAACAGACCGTTGAGCAAGGTTGGTTATATGCCAGTCTTAAATATGGAAGCAGCCAGGTTCGAACCGGTCACTTGATGGTCGGCATCGTTAAAACGTCCGACTTACGAAATTCCCTGAACGCTATTTCCAGTCAGTTCAAAAAAATCAATACCGATACGCTGTTGGAAGCGTTTTCCTCGATTGTTTCCGGTTCTCCGGAAGATGCATTGCAGGCGCATGACGGCTCCAAACTGGCAGGTGCTGCGGCACCGGGTGAATACTCGGGAGCCATGCCGCCTGCGCAGATGGGTAAACAACAGGCATTGCAGCAATTTTCAGTCGATTTGACGGAAAATGCCCGACAAGGAAAGCTAGACCCGATTGTCGGCAGAGACGAGGAAATCCGGCAAGTCATCGATATTCTGATGCGCAGGCGTCAAAACAATCCGATCCTGACGGGTGAGGCCGGCGTTGGGAAAACTGCGGTAGTAGAAGGATTTGCGTTGCGCATTGCCGCTGGAGAAGTGCCGCCGCCGCTTTTGGAAGTAACTATCCGCACCTTGGATCTGGGCTTGTTGCAGGCTGGCGCGAGCATGAAAGGCGAGTTCGAAAATCGGCTTCGGCAAGTCATTGAGGAAGTTCAAGCATCGGAAAAGCCGATTATTTTATTTATCGATGAAGCTCACACCTTAATCGGTGCAGGGGGCGCAGCGGGCACAGGCGATGCCGCTAATCTTTTAAAACCCGCCTTGGCTCGAGGCACGTTAAGGACTATTGCGGCAACGACTTGGGCCGAATACAAAAAACATTTCGAAAAAGATCCCGCTTTAACGCGCCGCTTTCAGGTCGTCAAAATTGACGAACCCACTGAGGAAAAAGCGCTTCTAATGATGCGTGGCGTTGCATCCGTCATGGAAAAACATCATCAGATCTTATTACTGGATGAAGCATTGGAAGATTCGGTCAAGCTATCTCATCGCTATATTCCTGATCGGCAGCTGCCTGATAAATCGGTCAGCGTATTGGATACCGCCTGCGCCCGAGTGGCCATCAGTCAATATGCGGTTCCGGCAGAAGTCGATGATTGTCGTCGAAAAATAGAGGCTCTCAATGTCGAATCAGGAATTATTGATAGAGAAGCAGCCGTCGGCATGGCGACGGAAGAACGCAAAAACAATGTTCAAACAAAATTGGCTGAAGAACAACAACGTTTGACCGAACTGGAACAACGCTGGCAAAACGAAAAATCTTTAGTGACGCAAATCCTTGATTTAAGAGCCAAGCTGCGGGGTGTCGTAAATAAAGTAGAAGGCACCCAAAGTAAATTAGAAAACATTGCCGATAACATCAGCCCGGATCAAATAATCCAAAATTCTGATAGCGCCGAAACCATGGATGAAAGTAAACACATTGAATTACTCGGCCAGCTCAAAGATTTACAAAATCAACTCATTCAAATTCAGGGCGAGCGGCCTTTAATTTTTCCGACCGTCGATAGCCAGGCCATTGCCGCAGTCGTCGCTGATTGGACCGGTATTCCTGTAGGGCGAATGGTCAAAAATGAAATTGAAGCGATACTTAAACTGGGCGATACGTTAAATCAACGCGTGATAGGCCAACGCCATGCCCTGGATATGATTGCCAGACGGGTTCAAACCTCGCGGGCAAGTCTGGATAATCCCGGTAAACCCATAGGCGTTTTTATGCTGTGCGGACCTTCCGGCGTGGGCAAAACCGAAACCGGTCTTGCGTTGGCCGAAGCTCTTTATGGCGGAGAAGAAAACATCATCACCATTAACATGAGCGAGTATCAAGAGGCTCATACAGTATCGACACTTAAAGGCTCTCCGCCGGGATATGTCGGTTATGGCGAGGGCGGCATCCTGACCGAAGCGGTGCGCCGAAGGCCTTACAGCGTGATTCTGCTGGATGAGGTGGAAAAAGCGCACCCCGATGTCCATGAAATATTTTTTCAGGTTTTTGATAAAGGTTGGATGGAAGATGCGGAAGGGCGTTATATCAACTTCAAAAATACCATTATCCTGCTGACATCCAACGCAGGCACGGATTTGATTGTGAGCCTGTGCAAAGATCCTGAATTGATGCCGGAACCGGAAGGGATTACCAAGGCTTTGCGGGAACCGTTACTGAAAATATTTCCGGCCGCGCTACTGGGGCGTCTGGTGACGATACCTTATTACCCGTTAAGCGATGAGATGCTTAAAGCGATTATCAAGCTGCAATTGGGCCGTATCGAAAAAAGGATCAAGGAAAATCACCGCATACCGTTCACTTATGATGACACAGTCATACAGCTGATTTCCGAGCGTTGCACCGAGCTTGAAAGCGGAGCCAGGGTCGTGGATACGATTTTGACGAATACCGTTTTACCGGCGATCAGCCAAGAGTTTTTAAATCGAATGATGAGCGGAGAGAACATCGGGAAAATTCATCTTGAAGTTAAGGACGGCGGCTTTGCTTATGAATTCGGTTAGCGGCGGCAGGGTTGACGCGCTTTATTTAATGGTTTTTGGCCGGACATTAATTCTGGAGTAAGTTATGGCATTTAACATCCTATTGTCGGAGTCCCAGGTTCAAAATATTAATGAACTGAAAGACCGGCTCAATCAGCTGGTTACGCCATTGTCGCAACTTAAAGTAAATGGCGTCTTTGGACAATATACGCGCCGTGCGGTTATAAAGTTTCAGCGGGATCAACGGCTGGATCAGCAGCTGAACGATCACGAATTCAGAGCGAAATCGATCCTTTTTTCTATGTGCCCTAATAATCCCGGATGAGTCTTGAATTATGTCGGTAACTCAAAAAAACCGTGAAATAGAAATTGTTACCCCACTCGGCGAAGACGTGCTTTTGCTTCGGGACATGACAATAACCGAAGAGTTGGGACGCCTATTCACTATCGACTTGGAACTGGTTAGTACCGAAAACATCAAATTCGAAGATTTGTTGGGACAGAAAATTACAATTCGTCTAAATCTTCCTAATGACAAGAAGCGATATTTCAACGGCTACGTCAGCAGCATTTCCCAATCCGTTGATGAGGGGCGCTACGCCCGCTACTCTGCCACGGTACATCCTTGGCTATGGTTTTTAACGCGGAGGGCCGATTGCCGTATTTTTCAGAATAAAACAGTGCCCGCAATCATTAAGCAAGTTTTTACCGATTCCGGTTATACGGATGTAAAGGATAACCTGAGCGGCTCATACCGGGAATGGGATTATTGTGTGCAATATCGTGAGACGGACTTTAATTTTGTCAGTCGTCTAATGGAACAGGAGGGGATTTATTACTATTTCATCCATGAAGACGGTAAACATACCTTGAATTTGGCTGACGGCATTGGTTCGCATGAACTTATTTCCGGGCATGAAAAAATACCTTACTACCCGCCGGATGATGAGGCGATGCGCGAAGAAGAGTGCATTAATGGATGGTATCTTACCAAGCAAATTCAGCCCGGTAGATATGCTTTGAACGAATATGATTTTATTCGTCCTAAAGCGGATCTCAAAGTGAATGCCGCGATTGGACGCGAGCATAGCGAGGCGAATCATGAAATCTATGATTATCCCGGTGAGTATGTAGAAACAGGGGATGGCAATAATTACGCAAAAACCCGCATTCAGGAGCTGCACGCCCAATATGAGCAAGCTCAAGGAAACAGTATTGTTCGGGAATTAATTTGCGGCGGCCTGTTTTCCCTGACTGAATATCCCCGCGAAGATCAAAATCGAGAGTATTTGGTGACCTCTTTGACGCACAGTGTTCACTCCAACAGTTATGAGGCGGTATCAACTACTGAAAGCACAGCCTACAGCAATAGTTTCTCGGTAATTGAAAGTAATACCCCTTTCCGCCCCGGCCGCATTACCCCTAAACCGTTTGTCCAGGGGCCTCAGACCGCTGTGGTCGTCGGACCTTCCGGGGAAGAGATTTACACCGACGAGCATGGACGGGTAAAGCTCCAATTCCACTGGGATCGTTACGGCAAAAAGAATGAAAACTCTTCCTGCTGGGTGAGGGTATCCCAACTTTGGGCCGGAAAAACCTGGGGCGGCATCCATATTCCACGCTTGGGCCAAGAAGTGATCGTGGAATTTTTAGAAGGCGATCCGGATCGGCCTATCGTTACCGGAGCCGTATACAACGGCGACCAAACCCCGCCTTACGCCTTACCCGCCAACAAAACCCAAAGCGGTATCAAAAGCCGCAGTTCAAAGGGCGGAAGCGGCGCTAATTTTAATGAAATCCGCATGGAAGATAAAAAAGGTAGCGAGGAGCTTTACATTCATGCGGAAAAAGACCAGAACAATATCGTAGAAAACGACGAGACCACATCAGTCGGGCATGATCGCAGCGAAAATGTAGGCCATGATGAAACGATCAAAATCGGTAATAACCGGACAGAGACCGTCGGTGTAAATGAAACAATCGCCATAGGGAGCAATCGCACCGAGCAAGTGGGCGCTAACGAAAGCATCGCTATCGGAGCCAACAGAACCAAATCGGTTGGCGCCAGTGAGACTGTATCTGTCGCCTTGCAACGAACGCACACGGTTGGGATAAACGAGACCATCGGCATCGGTGCGGCACAGGAAATCGGCATCGGCGCATTCCAGGCCGTCGGCATTGGCGCTTATCAAACCGTCAACGTCGGCGCGTATCAAAGCATCAATGTCGGTGCCAATCAAAGTACGGATGTGGGAGCGAATCAATCTACGAATGTCGGCGGAAATCAAAGCGAAGCGGTCTCCGGCAATGCCTCCAAGAGTGTGAAAGGCAATGATTCCCTGGGCGTCGATGGCAACCGTAGCGCGGATGTGAAGGGCGATGATTCTCTTAAAGTGGGCAAGAATCTTGTAATCGATGCGGGCGATTCAGTGACGATCAAGACGGGGAGTGCGAGCATTACGATGAAAAAAGACGGCACCATACACATCGAAGGTAAAGATATTTCTATAAAAGGCTCAGGAAAAATTGATATTACTGCGTCAAATAACATCACCATGAAAGGGCAGAAAATCCTGCAAAATTAACGCTAACAAACCACAACCTGATTTCCCTTAACCGGTCATGAGATCAAGGAGAATGGCAAATGATTACTGAACAACTACAAAAAATCGACGGCGTTGTGATTGGTCTTTTTTTAAGCATCAATGACGCAGGCGAGCCGCTGGTCGCTTTTCCGGGCAATCCGCTTGAAACAGCAATCCCGGCGCGCAGCACGACAAACTTAGATAGAGAGGATGTCGGTAAAGAGATCGCCTTGTTGTTTGAAGGCGGCAATCCTCTGCAACCTTTAATTATCGGTAAAATTCACCATGCGGATACTGCATCTGTAGCTCAAAACGCCGAACAAACATCAGCAGAGTTGGATGGCGAAGACATTGTCCTTTCGGCAAAACATACTATCACGCTGAAATGCGGCAAAGCCAGCATAACCTTGACCAAGGCCGGGAAAATTATTCTTCGGGGCGCTTATTTATTAAGCCGTTCATCCGGCGTCAATCGCATCAAGGGCGGTTCGGTGCAGATTAATTAACGGCTAAACAATCGGCGGATAAAAACAGCTTATGGATCTTCTCAACTCAACAGGCATGCAGGCTGGTTACACGATGGGCATGAAACCCGATGGCCGGGAACTGCTGGTAGTTGTCGTTAAGGGTACTTTTACGATTCCGAAACCAGGAGAACAGTCCAAACTGGCAGAACAGCAAATTCCGTTGATCATGGCCGATACTTTTACTGGTGAACCCGGATTTTCTGCGCCTGTCTACGAGGTTGATTACGCACCTATCAAGCATCGCTGCGATGTGCTGTTAAACGGCAGCGCCTATGCGCCGCAGGGGCGTCCGGCCCGTATAGTGCAGGTGGGTCTGAAATTGGGCTCTTTGATCAAGACCTTCAACGTTGTGGGTAATCGTTGCTGGAATGCCGGTATTGTTATCTCCCCCTCTCTGCCTGATGAATTTACTATCATGCCGATCAGTTACAATGTCGCATTCGGCGGCTTGGATAATTTCCATGAAGATCCAAACAAGCATAGCGCCTACATGTGCAATCCTGTCGGCAAAGGCTATCATCAGCGCTTGGCCGGTGAGCTGATAGATGGAACGCCGATGCCCAATACCGAGGAAGTTAACCTGCCTATCCAAAAACCGAACAGCGAATACAAGCCCATGGCTTTCGGCCCGATAGGGCGGGGCTGGTCGCAGCGTCTACAATATGCCGGTACTTACGATCAGGACTGGATTGATAATACTTTTCCTTTTTTACCGGCAGATTTTAACGAAGCTTACTATCAGGCCGCTCCTGAGGATCAACAAATTCCCTATCTCCAAGGCGGCGAAGAAGTGATGCTGGTCAATCTATCGCCGGAAGGCCGTGTGGCGTTTAAATTGCCCACTGTTGATGTGCCCGTAGTTTTTTTTCGTAAAAAAGGCGAGCGTCACGAAACTTACGCGGTACTCGACACCGTTGTGCTCGAACCCGATAAAGATATTTTTAGCCTGACTTGGCGCGCCAGCCTGCTTCTGAAGAAAAATATGTTTGAAATCCCTCAGGTTCTTGTCGGCAAGATGTCGCGAGGTTGGTGGCGGGCCAGGGATTTGGGAAAGACATGGCATCCATCGCTGGCCGATCTTGCCAAGGCAAATAAAGCGGCGGCTGAGGAAGAAGAATAATGAGCGCATTGCCGCTGGCCATTACAGGCGTAGGGTTGGTCACAGGCGTTGGTCTTAATGCGCCTGCCACTTGTGCCGCGATCCGCTGCGCCCTCGACAATTTTCAGGAGACCCGTTTTATGGACAACGGCGGCGAATGGATTATGGGCTGCGAAGTACCGCTGGAACAACCCTGGCGCGGTAAAACCAAACTGATCAAAATGGCTGCCGCCGCAATCAACGAATGTCTGGGCAATAATAAACAAATCGTACCGAAAGCGACTCCCTTGCTGCTTTGCTTGTCGGAACACGAACGCATAGGCCGTGTCATCGATGACGACAACCAGTTTTTTCTCGATTTACAGGAAGAACTGGGTGCGGAGTTTCACGAGAAATCCAGGGTGATTGCCAGAGGCCATGTTGCGGTGGCAGTTGCATTGAAACACGCGAGACAATTGCTTTATGAATTAAAAGCCAAACATGTTCTGATTGCTGCAGCTGATAGTCTGCTGGTTGCGCCTACGTTAAGCCATTATGAAGAGAATGAACGATTGTTAACTAGTCAAAATTCTAACGGTTTTATTCCGGGTGAGGCTGGGGCAGCTTTGGTAGTTGAGGCTGTTCATGCCAAGCAGGAAAATCAGCTTCTGTGCCATGGCTTGGGATTTGGTGTTGAAAAAGCGCATGTGTATTCGGAAGAGCCTTTGAGGGCAGATGGTTTGACGGTAGCGATTAAGGAGTCTCTGAATGATGCAGGCTGTGGTGAAAGTATTATTGAATTTAAAATCACCGACATATCGGGTGAGCAGTATTATTTTAAAGAGGCGAGTCTGGCTTTTAGCCGCATAGACAGGACTAAGCGGGAGGCGTTCGATATCTGGCATCCGGCTGATTGCATTGGTGAAGTGGGGGCTGTGATGGGTGTGGTTATGGTTGCAGTCTTAAAGGCTGCTTGTGAAAAAGGTTATAGCAAAGGCAACCACATATTGGCGCATCTCGGCAACGATGATGGTAAGCGTTCCTCAATGATTTTTGGTTGGCAAGCGGTAGGTGGAAATTAATGGCGAATGAAGTATATGCCAATGGCATGGAACTCGCCTGTAAAGCCGGTTCAGGTAAAACCATCTGCGCGATGCCGGACGTTGTTTTTACACCGCCCGAAAATCCTGCAACGCCACCCGGTGTTCCCGTACCTTATCCTAATACGGGCTTTGCTTCGGATACCACAGAAGGTAGCAAAACAGTAAAGATATCCGGCGAAGAAGTCATGCTGAAAAACAAGTCTTACTTCAAAAAGTCAACAGGTGATGAGGCGGGTGCGGCAGCGAAAAAAGGAGTAATTTCTAGTACGAATACGGGAAAGGTTTATTTCATTAAATGGTCGATGAATGTCAAGTTTGAGGGAGAAAACGTCGACCGGCATTTGGATATGACGACGGATAATCATGCTAGTCCGATGGCTAATGAGGCGGTTCCGTGGCCGTTTACCGACAATCAGGTTCTTTCAGATGATTCCAAGTGTGCTGGCGACAAAAAAGCAAAGGATGATGCTTGCAAAGGTAAGGCGGAACCTCATTGTCCTGGAGTACTTAGCCGATCACCCAAAGCCTTAAAGCGACAAGTGGCTCTTTCTCCGAGCAAGAGAGCGGCTGATGTACTAGCATTAGATTCAGCACCCAAGCCACGCGATCAATCAAGAACTTCGAAAGCAGCGGCAGCGGCTACCAAGGAAGCCAATAGCGACGATTGCGTCCAGAAAAGCCGTTGTCAGTTAAAGCCTTATAAGCCCAAAAAAAAGCAGCCGAAATGTTGTCCCGGTCAAACCCCACATCATATTCCACCTAAAGCCTGTTTTAACGGAGTGAAAAAGTATAATAAAGATAGAGCATTGTGTGTGTGCATGGAAGGAACCAGTCAGCATTATGGATCTCACGGCAAGAACCACGCTGCTATTGATCACCTCGCAAGCCAGAATAAGCCACCAATCAAACCGGGCGATAAGTGCAGCGTTTCCGATTACAACAAAATTTGCGCTGCCGCGGTAGCGGCACAGTGCGGATGTAACGCGGAATGCATTGAGCAACAGCTTAACGAGAGTCTCAAACCAACGAACCGACTGATCAAACACGTGCATTCGACTAGTATAGAACCGATAGAGCCTGGATTAGTAACAAAAATGGTCAATGTTTTGAAAATGTTAAAAGCTCCGCCCATCTCAGTATAGTGTTATAGGAGAGATATAATGAGTCATGATGGAACAACCTTTACCTGCGGTTGTGCAGCTTCATTTGAAGTAATTTTCGCCGCGAAGGAATTAGACGAATTAGTTGAACAAGACGTCGAAAACTCCAGTTTTATTGTCATGTTCCGTAATGATTGGTTCAAGTACGAATTTGTCGGTTCTTGGTCAGCGATAGCAATGGCGACTATTAAACCATCGGGCCAAGACAGGACGGTTGTTGCTGTGTCTCCAGGAGGTGCGTATTGGGAAGTAGAACCTAATTCTCTTCTCGAAGTTCACGGAGGAATCAAAGAAGCAAAAAGCTCGTTGCGCTCATTATCGGTGATTGATGGCGTGATATTAGCATGTGGAATGGGACGCACCGTACTGACCCGAATGTCTGCCGGAATCTGGGAGGAAATCGGGCCGGGAATATCCACTGAGGATGACGGATTGGTGGTTGGGTTCGAAGATTTGGCGGGGTTCTCGTATGATGAGATGTATGCGGTCGGCTGGAGGGGCGAAATCTGGCAGCGTAACAAGGGACGGTGGCGGCGATTAGACAGTCCCGTTTCAGCTAATCTGAACGCGCTTTGTTGTGGGACTGACGGTAAGGTTTATATGGTGGGCGATGGCGGAGTCATGTTGATCGGACGGGATGACGTATGGGAGGTTCTTGAAACGAACAGAACCGACAATCTCATGGACGTTGAGTTCTATGCTAACACAGTTTACGTTACGACCGACTTTGAGATACTGAAGTTAGAAGATGCCTCCCTGATCGCTGAGGATGCGTTTGCGGACGAAGACGATCTTCCTGCGACCTGCCTCCATCTGCTAGCGGCCGATGATGCATTGATATCAATGGGTACCAAGGATCTCTTTCGTTTGCATGAAAACGTATGGGAGCGACTGGTTTAACCCGGAAGGCGGAACCAGAGATGGGTTTCCTCTGGATGTTGTCGGAGTGGTGAGCTTGCCATATCATCTTGACGTATTCGATGACTTGACTCAGATTGTCCCTGGATACTTTGATTGGTGGATCACCCTATCGGGTATCCGCCCTACGAATTGGAACTTTATGCCGGATTATCGACGTTATAGTGTGCCGGTAGGCACGTACTTTTTCACAGTTAACTTGCTGGAGTGCCGGCTGGATACCATTTGGCCATGTTGATATTCTACGTGAAGCCGTGCGTAAGACGCGCCGTGAACGGCTTTTAAATATTGATGCCTGGGTGATGTTGCCCGATCACATGCATACCGTTTGGACGCTGCCACCAGGCGATGGCGATTTTTCCAACCGATGGAAATCGATCAAGATTCGCTTCGTGCAATTGATTCCACAGACCTAGCGACCATCCAATGTGCGAAATACAAAAGGTGAAAGTGGGGTATGGCTTCGCCGATTCTGGGAGCACTTTATCGGTGATTAGGAGGATTATGTTCATCATGCCAATTACGTGCATTGGAATCCGGTTAACACGGCTTGGCAAAAAGAGTAGCCGATTGGCTTTTATCTTAATTCCATCGCTACGAACAGGCCTGAATATTACCGATAGACTTGGGCGTTGATGTCGAAGTGGAAAGTATCACTTTCTGAGAAAACAATGATATCAACAGAACCAGCTGATAAGTTACTGGCTGGTATTTTTGTTTAAGAGGTATCTATGTGCGAAGACTTATCACCTGCTCGAAGCAATATCCCCGCATCAGAAAGTCCGCCCGGTAGTCCGCCTCATGCCGGGTTTAGATCTGCTCAGCCGCAAGGCGTCACTGTAGCGACAGCCGGTCCGATTTTGTCCGGTTGGCCTCGGCAGATAGCGTGGAGCGAATTTCGCGATCTTGAAAGACGACCGAGCGGTGAATCGGAAAATGCGCAAGTCGCTGTTGAATTACGGCCAAGCCGGATTTTAATCGAACGTGAAAACGGACAGCTTAAGCTTGGCAATGTGACTTTCCGAATGGATATAAACCGGTCGGATTCCTGGGTGGTGGCCGGGCAAAAAAGCACCGCGCTCCTGGCGCATGAACAAGGCCATTACAATATTGTTGGGCTTTGTTACCGCGATTTGGTTGCCGAACTACAACGGTTGAGAGCAAGCTCGCAAAGTCAGCTTGCGCGCGAGGTGCGCCGTATCATGGGCCAATACGACCGGCTTGCGGATACGTTATCCGCTGAGTACGATTCCAGCCAGGAAACCGATCATGGCCGTAATCCGGGTCGCCAGAAGGCGTGGGAAACGCAGATTCAAAATTGCATGCAAACAGGAACAGGGCTTTCGAAGCCGGCTTAGACACTGGACAGCGGATGCAGTCCGATCACTAAACAACCCTATAAACAACGCAAAGTAGATCTGTTAAAGCCATTAATTGCTGACACTGTATATTGTTTGCTACCCCCCTGCGTCTTTTGATGACCGGGTCGGCACCTCAAAACGGGATTTTGACCCCCACCTCAACGATATGGTTAGAGACATAAGACTGTCCCAGCCGTGTATCGTATCGCAGAAACGCAGACCCACCCCCAGGCAAGGTAGCCGCGAGAGAGGCGCCGAGGTTCACGTAGTCGCGATCAGGCTTGCCGCTTTGAATGACGAAGTTGCCTGTGCCGGCGGCTGCAGAGGCAAGCGCCATCGAAGTGTTCTGGTTGTTGTTCAAGTATTGGTGTTCCCACTCGAAGCGTGCAGACGGAACCAGGATGCCCCATGACTGGCTGAAGTTATAACTCACTTGGGTACCGACAGTGCTAATCGCGGAGCTGACGCTCTGCGAACCAACGTCCATTGCGAAACCGGAGCCACCGCTTTCTCGATAGCCATCGATCTCCATCTGGGTGTACTCGAAGCGGGTATAGGGGTTGAACAGCCATTGCCGCCAAGCAATGTCCTTGCCTCCCGTCACGGCAAAAGCATATTGTAAGGCGTTGGGACTACTAGTGGAACTGCTGCTAAAACCAGGGTAATCAAAGGTGCGATTCAGCGCATACTTGCTGTTGCCAACGGTTGCCAGACCATCGACGTAAAAGTCCTTAGGCAGGTAATAGCTGCTATAGAGAGAGCCCATGATGGTGTCGGTATGCATTGAGCCGCCGGAATTGTTGAAACGGGTGTGTACGTTGTTGTACTCAATGGCAGCCCCGGCGACGAGTTTATCGGTGAAGCGGTAATCCGTGCCCACCGTGACTGCCCGGCTGTCGATATTGAAGCCGAAGCTTTGGGGATTGTTAGCCTGGTTGCCATAGTCGACCTTTCCTTGAACGAACACGCCAAAGGGTTTGTCGCGGAACGGTTGATCTGCCGAGTTAGGATCTCCTGCGGCGCCTCCTCTAGCGCTTGAGCCTAGCGAAGACGCAAACTTGGAGAGGGGAATCTGGTAGCCGTTGACGCTAAAGGAAGTGGGTTGGACGTGGCCGCTTCTGAGCTGCGCCATCCGCAGTTTTGGAGCATCCATCCGTGCGAAATTGAACTTGATCGGCGTCGCGACCTGGCTCAATTGTTGGATTGGGGTCAGACTTGCGACAGCATCCTGTCTCTGGGAGCTGTCGAGGACTCGTAGTTCCCGGCAACGTTCCGCCAGTTCGCCAGTCGCTGATGGGCACGCCGAGTCCAGCGCCGCGCCGAAGCCTTGCACATTGACTGAAAAACCCGGTGCAGTGCTTTCTGGCAAGAAGCTGAAGCCTTGTGGTATCAGCTGACCTATACCGTTGCCGAAGTTGAAGGCGTTTCCTGATAGGTATTGGTTTCCGGGGAGAGAGGGGTCGTAGTAGACGTTGTAATTGCCGGAAACACTACTGAGTTGGCTGACGCCATTGCCGAGGGTGAAGGTGGAGGCATAGAGGGCCGCGCCGGGTGTACCGTTGCCATCGACCAGAACGATACTGTTACCGCTGTCAACGGTCACATGGCCCCAAGCAAAATTGTTTTGGAAGCCGTTGGCGCCGGGCCCAAGATCGGCGCTTGTCAGGGCCATCTGATGCTGGGTTCCATTACTTCCTGAGAAGACCAAATTAGATTGTTGGGTATTCCAGGCCGTATTTTGGGTGCTGGAATTGGCAAAGTTCCCTCTGACAATGAATGTATCGCCCTGACCACCGGCAAGAAAACCTTGAGGTCCTACATTGAGGTTCTGAAAATCATTGACCGATGGGTCGCTGATATAAGCGCCCTGATTGTTGAAGTTTCCGTTATAGACTGCCGTTGTGTCGGTAACCTTGAATGTGCCCTGGTTGGTAACGTCGCCGTCAAAAATGCGGCTGCCGGTTCCGCTTAGATTCACCGTGCCGGTGTTGGTCAGGTTGGTGTTGATGGTCCCGCCGGAATAGTTCAGAGTGCCGCTGTTGATGACCTGTCCGCCGGTGAGGCTACCACCTACGAGATTGTTGAAGGTGCCCGTGAGTTGCGCGGTCGTGTTGGTGATGTTGAAGGCACCCTGATTAGTCACGTTGGCACCCAGTATACGCGTACCAGCGCCACTCAGATTTACCGTGCCGCTGTTGATGAGCCGTCCGGCGGTGAGAGTGCCGCCGCCAAAATTATAGATGCCGCCGCTGTTGATCGTGAGTGTATCCGTGACGCTGTGACTACCGCCGGTCTGATTAAAGGTGCCGGCACCCTCATTGCCGATTATTTCCGAGCTTGCTGTGAGGCTGCCAGTGCCTCCCAGGTTATATATACCCTGCCGCCCGTTCAAACCACCTACCAGCAAGCTGCTTGCGGTGAGCGCATCCTGCAGGTGATTCAGAGTCATGTCATCGCCGCCTATTACTACACCATCGTCGACGATGATGTCCCCGCTGATTGTGATGCGTCCCAGCAAGGGATTGTTACCAGGGTTAACGTATTGAACGGTGTTCAACAGAGTAGGATTGATGATGTTCGAGAACTGCAAAAGTGCGTTGTCGCCCGCGATGGGAATGCGCTGAGGATTCTCGGGCGGCGGTTGAGGACTCTCGGGCGGCGGCTGCACAAACCAATTAGTTGCAATGTTCCAGTCTGTCGAACCACTTTCCGGTCCGGTCCAGTTCACGTCCGCAGATTGCCCCGAGGATGAAAATGCTACGCTGACAGTAAAAGCGACCGTCGATGCTATCTTCTTCGTTCTTCTTGTGTTCGCCATAACCAATCCCCTTAGATGACTTGGTATTTCTGACGTTGGGATAGGAAGTCCAATCCACACGTCAAAGGTTTTTAATCTGTAGCTCGTTTAAATTCAATTTCGTAGAATTTACTGAATCCACCGGAAAGCCCCTTGAGCTGTTTATGTGATCTCAACTAACTAATGAAGAAGGACTCACAATTTTTCCTGTTTTCAGTGGGGCAGACGCTAAGCCAACCTAGCGCGTCTGTAGCTCTTCTACCAAGCCTTGAAACGGATCACTCATCATGTACATGCTGAGAAAACACATAAGTTCTACGTAATACACAAAGGTATTTAAGCTACGCCTCGGCAAAGTTATCCTTCTAAAGCCATAAACTGCTTATAAGTCTGAGTATGTTTTTCTCGGAAAATTGTCACTGTGTTAATCAGGTGAGATGTTCCGAGTCCGGCTATGTTGGTCTTTGCTGAATGAAAAACTTTAACCTGATTTGCAAGACACTTCAGCCAAGCATTAAATCAATGAACAGTGGATGCTGAACTCTATCTATTAATCTACAAAAAATCAGTCGGCATGGGTGAAGCGAGTTCAGGGTAGAGGAAGCAATCAACTTAAACAATTAGTAGAAATACTTGTTCTGCAGCAAAATAATCAGCGATGGTGCAATGAGGATTTTTCGGGATGTGGCCGTCCCGCCAATTCACTGCCCAGATTGCCGATCCGTTTTGCCATGGGAGCGATACAGAACCGGCGGAGCGCTTCGAATTTGAGGAAATGCCGTCTGCACAAGTACAGCATCAGGCTTTTTTATGAGGTAATCCGACGTTTTATTGTGCATTACTGATTACCCGTTGTACCCGTTCTTTCAGCGAACGGGGCTGGTCTATGCAACTCGGCGATAATTTGCAAATCGACGAGCTACCGGCGTATATTCTTAAACAAGACGGCGAAGCTATGTTGCGGCCTCATACTGAAGTTTATTTGAGTGAAAATGCTGTAAAAAAACATTTTAAATCAGTGTATTATGTTATTTATCAGTTATTGCGGCAGCGATATTGCACGCATGGCCAGGTTTCAGTCCGTGTCAGAACTGCTAAAAATCTTAGCTGGGCCATAGGGCTAATGATATTGTATTCCCAGAAGCATTAATGGGAGACGCGTTTGGTTGGCGCGTTGTCAATTATCACTCTATGGGTGCAGAATAAGTTCTTCCAAAGCCTATTGTTACATTCGGTGCTGGTACGATGAAACAAGTTCAATCGGTTATCCCTCATATCATTGATCAACATGCTGAAGAAGCGGCATTTCTTTGGCTATTAAGGCATAACGCGGTTTATGCGCCACACTATAACTTAAAAGATCTGACCAAATTGGATGGGCGCATCGAAGCCCATATTGATGGGTTGAGAATTGCCGGCGATTATGGCTGGGAGACTTGTTGTCGTAATCTAGAGTTAAAAGAGCGTGGAGAGGTGTTTGCCGCAGCTATTCTCGCCTTAGAGGGGAATCATATTGATCGAATTAACAAGGTTTATCAGGTCGCTGAGGACGCACCGGAGACTTTAGCCGGTCTTATTTCTGCGTTCGGCTGGGTAGAGCCTCAAGCATTGCAGGGCAAAGTAAGCGGTTTACTCATTTCAGAAAATCCTCTATGGCGACAGGTAGGCATCAAAGCATGCGCCATACATCGTGTTGATCCGGGGAGATTTCTTGATCAGGCCATTCAGGATGATGATGTTCGCTTGAGAGCCTATGCGCTGAGGGCTGCCGGTGAATTGGGGAGGGTTGATCTGAAACCTGCATTGTTGGAACAGGTTAACAATCAAGATCCTTTTGTCGGGTTTTGGGCTGCATGGTCAGCGGTGTTAGTGGGTAATCGTGGCAAAGCGCTATCTTTATTACAGAGCAAAATCATTGATGATTCGACTTTCTCTGTCAAATCGATGCAAGTGGCTCTTCGTGTACTTAATCTGCAACAGGTTAAAGAGTTGTTAAAAACACTGGTGCAGAGCGATCATAGAATCCGGGAAGCCATTATCGGTGTCGGCATATCGGGCGATCCAAGCTACATTCCTTGGTTAATCAAGCAAATGGAAGCTCCGAAATTAGCAAAGATTGCAGGAGAATCTTTTAGTCTCATCTGCGGAGCAGATATCGCTTATGAGGATTTGGATGGCGAGTTACCGAAAAACTTTACTGCCGGCCCAACGGAAAACCCGGACGATGAGGAAGTAGCAATGGATCCGGACGAAGATTTGCCTTGTCCCGACCCGCTGCTGATAGATCGTTGGTGGAAACAGCACCAACACAATTTTTTACCCGGTGTTCGTTATCTTTTAGGGAAACCGGTTAATGAGCTTCAATGTCGGATGGTATTGAGATCAGGCAAACAACGTCAACGTCAGGCAGCCGCTTTGGAATTGTCGTTGTTGCAGCCGGCGACATCGCTATTTGAAACGCGGGCTATAGGCAAAAGACAGCAGAAATTGCTTTCATGAATGTAGTTGTGGGGTAGAGGAGGGGAGTTTATGGAGGATGATAAAACCGTCATCATGCCGAAAGGCGACCTCCAGAAGGAATTCGATTCGGACCGTACTGTGTTATCTCCGTTTGGATTGTATGTGAGTTTGGCAGATGCGCAGGGTAAAACAACGAAAGAATTCTTCTTTACGCATGGCTTCACTGCCGGGCGGTCACAGGATAACGATATTGTTATCCAGAATGGAGAGGTCAGCCGCCGCCATCTAGAGGTTAAACAGGAAAATGGGGAATGGTGGATTTTTGACCGGAATAGCGCTAATGGCATTTATGTTCAGGACAGGTTAGTCGAACAAAAGGCGAAACTAAATTTCCCTGCATCGGTTTTATTGGGTAATTCCGGTATTTCTTTAAAAATTCAGGCAACCACAGAATGCGGGCAGTCGGCAGAGGAGGTCTATGTCACCGCTTCACCAATAGATGTGCCGGATAAGAATACACACAGAAATTTATCTCAAGAGGCAATAAAAGCCCGCTTATTGGACGAGGGAGAGGCCGAGGATTCCGGCGACTACACCCGCATGGTGCGTCAACTGATCCATGAAGACCGCACCATTCGCGGCAAAAAATACAATAAAGTTATTCGGGCATTGGGCGTTTTATTTCTGCTGTCCGTGGCATTGGTTACTTACCAGCAGCTTGCGCTTTCTAAGGCACGAGCCTTGGCTATTGATATGTTCTATGATATGAAGACGCTGGAGGTCAGTCTGTCCAAGGCTGAGCTAATGATAGATGAAAGTGCGGAGGTGCTGGACAAAACCTTAAAGGCCGTTGTGAAGCAAAAGCTGAATGCCGAGCAAGAACAGATTAAAGCCGAGCAGGATAAAATTGCCGCAGAAAGAATACGCGTGGCGCAGGAAAGGCAAAAGCTTAACAGCATGAAAGCTAAATATCAGCAATATGTAAAAGAAGCCACCTCTTTTCGGATCAGGTTCCTTAGCGATGCGAGTTACGAAGAGGAATTGATCATCAAGGTTGCCAGGGAGCTTGGCGAGAGCGAGCTGGAGTTGCCGGATGGTTTTGTAGCGGAAGTCAGGCGGTACATTAAATCCTGGCAGGAGTCTTCAAGAATGCAACAGGCAATGGGGCGTTTTGAAGCAAACAACTATGCTGCTGAAGTTATTTCTGCGTTGGAAAAAGAGGGGCTGCCATTGTATTTTATTTATCTGCCGCTTCAGGAGAGTAATTACGATACCCAGGCGATTGGCCCTGCGACTCCCTACGGAGTGGCTAAAGGGGCATGGCAGTTTTTGGCTTCAACCGCACAGCAATATGGACTTTCATCGGGCCCCTTGGCAGACGTCAGGGAATATGATGCGCAGGACACCCGGTTTGACTTCACTCAGGCCACTCGTGCCGCAACAAAGTATTTGAAATATATCTACAGTACTGAGGCTCAGGCGTCAGGGTTATTGGTCATAGCGAGTTATAACTACGGTCATAACCGGGTCAGAGAAATGATCAAAAAAATGCCCGATAATCCCCGGGACAAGAATTTCTGGAAATTCATCCAGCGTTATGAAATCCCGAAGGAGACATATGATTATGTGTTTTATATTTTCTCAGCGGCGGTCATAGGCGAAGATCCGAAACATTTTGGCTTTAAATTTAGTCCTCCACTTTTGCTGTTAGCAACAGAACCAACTTAGGGCGGATAGCTCTTCCAAAACAAGAGGCTAGCCTACGTAGGCAAATTGGATATGATGTTCTGTCGCAAAATTCATTGAGTAGAACTCTCCTTCAAGCGGCTATTTAGAGTACGCCAAACAATATATATCTTCATTCCATGAAGTTCGACTTCAATAGTGTCTATAATCAAAACGTAGCATTTTAATATTTCTTGATGTGGCATAGTGCTGAATATTGCTCAGAAGCAGCGGCCAGATTTTCTCCCAACAACAACTATGATCAAATTCCGGCATGACAATCAACCGTGCATCATGCTGATGCAGTACTGTTGGCTGAATTAAACTTACTGGAATATTCTGATCTTTACCACCGGCGAAATGTAATTGAAATAAGGCTGGATTCAGGGGTGGCTGTTCCGCTGGATTCTTTGACCCCATGAGTGGAGTATAATCATGCAGACTGGACCAGGCTTTGATGTCCAGATTTCCGGCAATAGTCACAATGCCTTGTAAGTTTTGTACTTGCTCAGCCATAAGCATAGCCAATGTGCCTCCTCCACTATATCCGATCAATACCACTCGCTTCGTCCCTAGAGGCTTAAGAATTTGTTCCAAGGCGACAGCCATAGATTTTATGATAATCGGGGCATAGCGTTTGTCCGTCCAAAGAGTGGGCTCACAAGGCGGTATATCGCCAAACCCGTTGTAACAAGGTCGCCCCAGATAAACCGCGGGAGCGGTATCAAGCGTCATCAATCTGAACAGCAGCGGATTTCTAGGGGTCGGGTCTTTAGAAACCCATCGATTATTGATCCAGGGTGTACCATCCCCATCCAGATAAACATGCAGTTCTTCGTTATTGTTCTGCGCTTTATTTGTGTACGCAACATGTTTAAATTCTGTGCCTTGAACAATGGTTTTGTTAAAACCTAAGCGCATTGCTTCCTGATCCATGCGTACGCCCGGTGTGGTGCAGCCAACAATCATTAATGTCAGGCAGAAAATATGGATCAATCGCGCAATAGGTTTCATGGAAGGGGAGCCAAGGTCATATTCACATTATACAAAGAAGACAGAATGATGACTGCTACTGATGTTGATTTTCGGTTTCAAGAGCAGCTGATAAAAGTTGCTTGAAACTCACTCATTAGGCCCTGATTGGATTGTGGCAGGACTATTAATTTTTGAAGCGTCGAGCTGCATAATCTTTTTTTTCAACTTCAAAAGACCTTCATGTTTTGGGATAGCCTCCAACCCTTCTTCGATTTTTGCCAGACTTTCATCATAATTATTTTGTTCGAAGAGTTTTTCAGCTTCTTGCAGGACCAGATCGGCTATCTTTTCCAGCCCCTCTTTTGCCGGTTTATTGTAAGGATCAATTTCTAGTACTTGGCGATATGCCCATAATGCATTACTGCCTGAAGGAGCTGTAATATAGCCGACTTCGAAATGAATTTGGGCTAGTTCCAAAAGATCTTTAATTTTAAGCTCCTGCTCTGGCGTCAGTGCAATAACCTTATCACCCACCACATCAACAGTTGACTGGACATAAATGTATTGCCCTGCGGCAACAAGCAACGCGATCACCGTTATTCCCGCCAATAGCGAGGGCAGTACAGAACGAGGTTGCATCTCATCAATAAACTGTGAAATGGAACGGGTTCGTTTCTCTCTTTTGAAAGCCAGTGCATGGCTCAATGCATTCCATTGACGTCTTGATAGCCTAGGAATTACCGGAGGCTGGAGATTAACTTCATTGGCTTTGTGAGCGGAAAGCCTACCGAATGGATGCTTGCCGGTGAGGAGTTCATAGGTAACGCAAGCTAATGCATAAATATCGTCCCGCGGATCAGGATCTTTATTCTCAAACATTTCCAAACTGGCATAGGCCGGGGTAAGAGCCCCCAAGTCTCTGGCATTAAAAATAGTCTTATCATTAGATTGCTTGTCGGATCGTGTCGCGGCACAGGCAATGCCGAAGTCGAGAACTTTGACTTCCCCATTTTCTTTTATAAAAATATTACCGGGCTTGAAATCGGAATGGACGATGTTACGTTTATGAGCATAAGCTAATGCCAAAGCTAACCCCTTAATGATGGGCCATGCCTTTTTAAAAGCGATTCCTTTTGTAGCGGTTTCATTTATATATTCTTTGAGAGATTTGCCCTCAAGAATTTCCATCACCATATAAACATTGTCGCCATCACGATCGAAGTCATAAACATTGACAATATTCGGGTGGGCCAGCTGTTGAGTTTTTTTTGTTTCTCTTTGTAAAGCGATAAACAGTCCGGGGTCATCTTTAAACTCTTCATTCAAGACTTTTATCGCAACATCGGGGGATTCATCGCGCGCCTCTTGTCGACGCAAGTCCGTTGCTTTAAATACCGTTCCCATGCCTCCACTGCCAAGCACTTCGCGAAGAATAAAACGATTTTTAAGTATGGAGCCAACTTTTAACGTTGATACGTCGGGGTTTTCAACATGATCTTTTGTGATTATTGTAGCCTCGTCATTGTCTGTAACATTCTGTCTGAGTACAGTCGCAGCATCAACAGTTTGGTGTAGATCCTGTTTTTGATCTTCTTTAATAATAGTTTGCTGTAGGTCGTCTATACCGGCTGGAGAAATTCTGGTTGCATCATTGTTTTCTGAGTTCATCATATTCAACAAAGTAGGTTGAGTTCTTTTGTAAATGTCTCAAATTAACTTCTTGGTATAAAAAAATACGGGCTGCCTTCGTGTCCTGCATGTTGCATAGCGGAATATTGCGGCATTTGCTGAAAACCGATAGTGGCTGCTGATTGTTTAACTTGTCCGGCAATTACGCTGTAAAGTTTATAGTCTTCCATTAATCCTCGATTTGATTCGAGCGCTTTGAGTAAAGCATTAGCGAATATTGAATGGCTGTCGCTGCCGGAATCCAGAACAGGTTTTACACCGCCTGATGTCATGACTGTTCGGGCTTTACGGTTAATCATAAAATTCAGCCATTTTTCCTGTTTACTTTCCTGAATGTCATCAGGAATCCTGGCAATAGAGCTAGTCGTCATGGCGCCTGAATAACAAGAATCCGCAATCACCAGGATATGTTTGGCCAAAATAACATTTAAATATTGGGTAATGTTATGGCTGGATAACCAATTAGCAGGGTTATTCGCTTCCGCATCTGTTGGCAGCCAGTAAGCACTTTGGTCGTTTTTATCTATATCTCCATGCCCGGCATAATAAATCAGCAAATTATCGTTTTCAGTTAATGTATTGCGTAAGTTATTCAGCGAAGTCATGATCTGATGTCTGTTCGCATTAAGTAGCAATGTTGTTTTATAACCGTAACGAGTGCGTAGAATTTCATCGATTGCTTTAGCATCATTCACCGATGTTTTAAGTGCGGGCATATTAATGTAGTCATTATTACCAATGATTAACGCATAAAACCGGCCGAAATTAATTGAAGGGTATGTGCTGGAAATAGATGTTTCTGCTTTTTGATCGGCAGATTGGGTTATTTCCTGGCTAGTGGATAATAGATTAAAAGTGAATTCACTGCTGTTGCCTTGTTTGTCTTTGGCAACTATTCTTACAGTAGTTAATGGACTTGCAACGGCTATTTGGGATTTAAATATCCCGTCTTTATCCGCTTGTATAGATTGCTGGTTGACCTCTAATGTTTCTAAATCAGTAGCAGGGACAATCTTGCCGACGATGTCTTGAGACTTGGTGACAGATCTTAGTTGATAGCTTGGATAGCCACGGGTTAGTGTGATTGGAGGGTCGATAAGCTCTATTGCCGGCCCTGCTTGAACAACCTGAAGATCCAACGTCTTGAGGGTATTTTGCACAACTAAGATCGAATCTTTTAGCTCTTTGATTTGTTTTCCCTGATCCGATAAATCATTTTTTGCGTGGGTGAGATTATCTCGTAATTTTTCAACATACAGCTTATCTTGAGTGGTTTTCGCTTGTGCCGACTTCTCATCAATCTTATCCATATCCACTTTGATTTGGACAAAAGTCCGATGATAGTTTTCTTCCATTGCATGTAACTGAACATTCAAATCTCCCAGTTTGTTTTTGGCTGATTCTACCTGTTGAGTCCGATTGCGATCTTCTTGGGAAATCTTAGCCGGCTTGGGCTTGGTTATAGATTGTGTGGAATCGGTTTCCGGTTTGGCAATAACCCGACTTCGCTCATTATTTAACTTACTTTCAAGCTGAGAAACTTGTTGCTGTTGAATATCTAAACTGCTCTGATTGGTTTCCAGATCTTTTTGAAGAGAATTGATTAGCTTTTCATTGCGTATAGATTTTCCTTTTTCCTGGTTTAATTTACTGCGGGTGTTTTCAAGCTGATCTTCAATCGTAAGTAATTTCTGCTTTTGAATGGATAATTGTTGTTGAGTTTTATCCAGTTCCTTACGTAAGCTTTCAGCTTCTTCCTTGTACCCTTTAGATTCTTGTCGCAATGATTCCAATTGTTGCTGATAATTGCTGGAGACAGTGGCTTCGGTAACTGCGGCAAACTGCAAATCTGAGTTTTCAAGCCCTGACGCTTGGCGGTACCAATTTAGGGCAGCTGACTTGTCCTGTTTGACCCCCAGGCCTTTTTCATAAAGATAGCCCAGATTAATCTTGGCCCTGGAATTACCTTGATTAGCGGCTTTTAAATACCATTGGGCAGCAAGCGCAGGATCAGCAACCCCGCCCAAGCCTTTTTCATAAATTTCGCCTAAAGTGACCTGGGCTTCAGCATCGCCTTGTTGTGCTTGAGGTAACCACACTTTGAGCGCCGTAGCGTAATTAGCTCGATCATAAGCCACATATTCACCGCCACGGATTTCACAGTCGCCTGCGGTTGTTTTAATTGGGCGTCGCGCAGAAAGATAAGACATCTGGCTGCCGAGCTTGCGGATTTGCCCCGGTAATAAACAATCAACGATAAATAGCTTATCAGTTTTTTGCGGGCTATAGCCTTCAACTGATATCGCGCTGTTCAGATCAGGGACGGAACTGGACTGGCAACCAATTAATGCGGTCAAGATTGCAGTCAGGAAAAAAAAGCCTAATTTTGTAGGCGTAGAGGGCGGATCGTCAAAACAAGCTCGTTTACTTATCGGTAACATGTTGTGACCTCACAAAATTAGGAATATACCTTGCCAGGAATTATCGCAGCTGAGGTGTATATTCGAAGACTTTTAAAGAATTGTATAATAAAAAACCGTGGGGCAACAAAATTTAGAAGCTGTTTAAAAACCTAACGATTGGGTAAGCTGGGACATTTTCAAATTTTCAATATGCTCAAGGCTATCGTCGGCTGTATAGTGTGCTCAGAGGTCATTTACATGGGATCGCACTGAAATCTGTTCGGTGTGGATGTGCTAAAGCCTTATGAAATCGCTGGTTATTTTTTTGGCCCGACAGGTAGTCACTAGCTAAATCAAAAAGAGTGGGGTATGCATGTAGGCTTTGTGGCGGAGTACTTGCGGACCGAGGGGCAATTTCACTCGGCCAAATACCTAAAGCCCAGTCGTTTTCGGTGGGGCTTTTTTATGTCTGGAATGTCAGTAAGGGCGCGGTTCTGTTCAGCGCAGATTTATGACTGTAATGGATAGCAAGATTGAATGATTTTATGTGCTTAAAATGTGCCTCGCTCAGACACTTGAAACTCTTTTTGCTTGACATAGCCATCCTCTAATTTCTCCCTGGAGACGTGATAATTTTGAAGATTCTTAATGACTACGAACTTCTGATAGCGAACCGGAAGTTCTATGAGCCTCTCTGGCGTGATGCCAAGCTGGTTGAACCTGAGCACTTCAATACTTGGCCATTGATCCGCCCACTGGTGGCCAAGGCGGCTTGTCGCATGGAAGTGGCTCCCGGTTTACGGCCGCGCTTACCTGTTGAGGGCACTGCCTTTGTCGACATCAGTATGAATGCGTTGACCAAATTGGCCGCCCACGGTGGGAGGTCTGTGATGGCTTCCATTGGCAGATTGCCCTTTGCCGACGGAACTTTTGATTTGTTGTGTGCTCTCGATATTATCGAACACATAGATGATGACCACAGTGCTATGGCGGAATTGGCTCGTGTCGCCACAATGGGCGCTACCCTGTTACTTTCAACGCCGCTGCATCCCGAGATGTGGACGCCTTTTGACGATTTCGTAGGGCATCGGCGACGCTATAAACCGAAACAGATCCAGATGCTGTTGCAACACCACGGCTTTACCATAGAACGTAGTGCCGTCTTCGGTATGAAACCCCGTTCCTCATTGCTGTTGGATATCGGTATGTGGTTTTTGAAACATCGACGAGAGAGAGCCATGAAGTGGTATAACCGGGTCATGCCTTATACGATGCGTTTGCAAAAAAAACTCCAGCTTCATGAAGGCCTGATCAATACGGATGGGGTCGGTGAGATCCTGTTGGTCTGCAAGCGATTGTCTTCCGGTAGGACTTCATAAGATCTAGCGTTTATAGGATAGGAAGAGACCATATCATAAAGGGTAGGTCTCCAAATTGGCTGTTATTGCCTACTTTGGCACGAATCCTAACTCTCTTGGTTGATTGAGGAAGCAGCCCAGAATAATTGTCTTAAAAATTATTTATAAACAAGTAGCTAAACTTATTTCTTCAGAGACTTTATAGAAGAGTTGAATAAGCACGAGTTTAGTAAAACACTTTACTACGCTTGAAGACCCACGAATCGAGCGTAAAAAGCTTTATTGCTTGCCAATATCTAATTATCGGCTCAACAACAGCCTGTCGCGGCGTGATAAATAAGCGTCGCGAATCTCTCGTCCCAACAGCGCGGTATTTTTCAAAAAATCGGTGAGATATTCGTGCAGACCCCGGCCAAACGCATCTTCGATACGGCCGAAATGCAGCGCAGCGTGCTGTTCACCAGCAAGGCGACGTGCTTCCTGACCTGAGAACCCATTAATGTCGATCAAGGCTGCCTCCACTTCGTTCATGCAGGCATGCAGCGAGCGCGGCATATCGTCTCTGAAAATCAGCAGCTCGCTGACCCGCTGCGGCGATATCACGTCGCGATATATTTTTTGGTAAGCTTCGAAAGCACTGACTGATTTCAATAATGAACCCCATTGGTAATAATCTGCCGCGCCACCGACATCGCTCACGCTGGGCAGTAGAATATGATATTTCACATCCAGTATGCGTGCGGTATTGTCGGCGCGTTCGAGAAAAGTGCCCAACTTAATGAAGCTGAGTCCAATATCTTTGAGTATCGTCCCTAAAGTTACCCCACGAAACAGATGCGAACGATTCTTGACCCAGTCAAAAAAATCCCGGTATTTTTCATAATCCATTTGCCGTGGCAGACGATTGACTTCCAACCAAGTGTCGTTGATGGCTTCCCACATTTCCGAGGTAATTGCGCCGCGTACTGTGCGCGCATTTTCGCGTGCAAGCCGAAGACAGCTATAAATGCTGGCTGGGTTGTCGGGGTCCAATGCCATATAATGGGTGACAGCATCCGCTCTGGCCAAGCCATACTTGACTTCGTAACTATTGGCGCAACCGGTTATATTCAGCGGCGCATACCACAAATAGGCCTGGGTGCCTTCAATATCCAGCGGCAATAACGATGTGCGGTGCGCCACATCCAGCACTCGCGCGGTGTTTTCGGCACGCTCGATATGACGTGCCATCCAATATAAATTTTCAGCGGTGCGAGATAGCATGATTTAGTCCTCTAGTACCCAAGTGTCTTTGGTGCCGCCGCCCTGCGATGAATTAACCACCAGAGAGCCTTCGTTGAGCGCCACCCGCGTCAGGCCTCCCGGCACTATACGTACTTCCTTGCCAGACAATACGAACGGCCTTAAATCGACATGGCGTGGCGCAACGCCGGATTCCACCAGAGTTGGGCAAGATGACAGCGCCAGTGTTGGCTGTGCAATAAATTTGGCAGGTTCCGCCAAAATGCGTTGTTTGTAAGCTTCTATTTCGGCCTGCGTGCTGGTAGGGCCAACCAACATCCCGTAGCCGCCGGAACCTTGCACTTCCTTGACTACCAATTCTGGCAAATGCGCGAGTACATATTTCAAATCTTCACTCTCACTTAGACGCCAAGTCGGCACATTAGACAATAACGGTGTTTCGCCGAGATAAAATCGTATCATTTCCGGTACGAACAGATAGGTAGATTTATCGTCCGCCACGCCAGTGCCGACACCGTTGGCCAGTGCAACATTACCGCTGCAATACGCATCCATCAAACCCGGTACGCCGAGAGTCGAATCGGGGCAAAACACTCGTGGATCGATAAAATCGTCGTCCACCCGCCGATAAATTACATGCACCTGTTGCGGGCCATCGGTGGTGTGCATGTAAACTTTTTGTTGATGCACGAACAGATCCTGACCTTCGACCAGTTCCACACCCATTTGACTGGCGAGGTAGGCATGTTCGAAATAGGCGCTGTTATAAGAACCAGGTGTCATCACTACGATTACCGGATAGGCGGCATTAGGAGGTGCCGCTTCGCGTAGGGTATTGAGCAGCATTTGCGGATAATGTTCCACTGGCTCGACGGTATGTTTGACAAACAGTTCGGGAAATAAACGCATCATGGTTTTGCGGTTTTCCAGCATGTAGGAAACTCCAGATGGTGTGCGTAAATTGTCTTCCAACACATAGAAATCGTTTTCCGCAACCCGCACCAGATCGATCCCAGCGATGTGGGCATAAACCTGATTGGGGAGGTCGACACCGCGCATTTCGGGGCGATACAGTACGTTGTCCAGTACCTGATGAGCACTAATTACACCTGCCTTGATGATTTCCTGATCGTGGTAAATATCATGCAGAAAGGCATTAAGCGCACGCACCCGTTGCTTGAGGCCCCGTTCCATGCGTCGCCATTCTGTAGCACCAAAAATACGCGGCACAATATCGAACGGAATCAGACGTTCCGCCCCGCCCGTTTCGCCATAGACGGCAAAGGTGATACCCAGCCGTCGGAACAGTAATTCCGCTTCCGCGTTTCTGCGTTCCAACGTGCCATCCGGCAATTCTTTTAGCCAGTGTGCGTAGGGTTCGTAAATTTCGCGAACTGCCCCATTGTCGGCGTACATTTCGTTAAAATATTTTTTTAAAATTTTCGTATTCATATATAAATTTCGGCAAGAGTCATGCCATAAGAATATTGCATTATTTTGAGGCGGAATATAAGGACGCTAGAAGCGATCATAGCACTATATGGCGCAGTTGCGTTGTCTCGCCATTGAGGTTAATCCGAAATTTTCTTCAAAATATTTTAGGCGCTGTAGAAATGCTTGAGGATTCGGCTTCTACTTTGGAATCAATACTTAGAAAAGTTAAGTTTTTATGAGAAAGCCGTACTGTTTCCCGCCTTGCTCATCTCGTCGGTCCACTCACCAGGATATTGGGCTCGAAGGTATACCAATGCCGATCAAAGTAGGCTTCAAACCTGCCGGCAAAATCCATAGCGCCTATGGTTGGGTGGCATGCCAATGTCGCCTAAATAGCCGGTGCAGTATCGTGTAGCAATGTTCATGCAGCGACAGAAAACTATGAAGAGGTGGGTAATCACGGCAAATGCCGGTCTTCGCGTGGACGCGCCGCCATCCGGTCGGCCTCGCAATATCGGCTCCCCAATAGAAACAGCAGAGCCTCATCAGGCAGATTTGACACTGGCGTTTGGCTCGCCTGCGGGAAAAGCCACATCCGGCTGGTCAGTATCCTTCACGAGCGCATCGGCGGACAGTCTGAGCTGAGCTTGGGGGAGATTATACGGCTACACCAGTTACAAAATTGTCGCGATAGTCTGTGAGTGGAACGGGGGACTGTGATCAGGTGGTCTGGAAGGATCATGTCGGGGATGCGCGTGTAGTGCTTACTCAAAGGTAGGATCATTGGAGTCTGCTGCGGCAAGCGATCATAAGGCCATGACCGCCACCGTCCGTTACGCGTCCATCCTTGCCGCTGTCTCCGAGCTTATGTTCAGCGGTCTTACCAGTCTAGGTTGGGCAGCCGGCTGAACACCTGTCGCGTGCCTTCAGTCCATTGCTTGCCAAGCGCGCTGAAATATTCATCGCCCTCATCGAAGCGGCGACGCATACGTACTTCAAGACTGTGACATTGATAGCAGATCAGATCGATCGGCATGCCGACAGACATATTGCTGCACATCGTCGAATCGAACGAGACGAGGACACATTTTGCGGCATCGTTCAGCGAGGTTGAACGAGTGATGACTCTATCGATAATTGGCTTCCCATATTTGGTTTCCCCGGTCTGGAAATAGGGCGTCTCCAGGCTTGCCTCGATAAAGTTGCCCTGCGTATACAGCCGGAAAAGGCGAGGCGGCTCACCCGCGATCTGGCCGCCCAGTATGAACGAGGCGTTGAAGCGGACATTACCGGCTGCCATGTATTGCGCGTCGCGTTGATCGATGTCGCGCATGGCGTCCGACACCAGCATTGCGGCATCGAACATGGACTCAGCGGCCCATAAATTGGGCTCCCCCTCCTTGGCATTCCGCTGTTTGAGCATGCTGATGACAGCCTGTGTCGCGGCCAGATTGCCCGAACTTAATAGAACGATGACCCGGTCGCCAGCGCGTTCAAACACCGTCATCTTGCAAAAACGTGCAAAATTGTCGACCCCGGCATGAGTGCGCGAGTCCGACGCAAATATCAATCCGGTGTCAAGCATGATGCCTACACAGTAAGTCATGGGTCTATTTTTCCCTTATTCGTTTAAAAAATAATTCCTACAACACATGAATAGAAGTGTTTGCCGGGGGTGGCGTTGCAATTCTTGAGTATAAGTAGTTCAGCTTTAGGTCTGAAACCCCTTTCATTGCCAAAATACTGCCTCATTCCATACCACTGTGCTTTTGGCTGTATGATGGGGTTATGCTTTATTGCTGATAATACCTGACTACGGGGCTTTATCTGTACGTTGCCGAACATAGCAAGGGTGCTGTGTCAATTTTGGATGGCACCAATTGCAATTGATTTCCCTATGTTTCGTTACACTGTAGCTTCTTGCAGGTGCTCCTTAGATAGCGCGGGTTGTTGAACAAGCAGCATGATCTATGCTTCCGTTTTTACTTTGTAGCGCACGCGCTTTCATGGGGTTGCCCAAAATGAGTTTATAATGTTGCATAGTAAGCTCAACATGGTTGCGAAGGTTGTACCCCGTTTATTACTGCGATGAGATTCGACTTTGCGCCCCCGACCGACTGGAGTGATAAATATGCGCCGTCTGCTAATAAAACATGTAACCATTTACCAATACTCTGAAGCTGTAACCCTGCTGCCGCACAAATTGCTTTTACGCCCCCGTGAAGGGCGGAATATACGTATCGAATCGGCTGAGCTGGTTATTTCTCCAGCCTATCAACTGCAATGGCAACGCGACGTGTATGATAATGCCGTGGCCGAGGCAACTTTTTTTGAGCCGATCAACCAACTTTCGATCGATAGCCGTGTTCTGATCCAGCACTATGATGACAAGCCATTGGATTTTCTGGTGGCTGATTATGCGGTGTTGTTTCCTTTTCAGTACGATACCGCCGAGCGGGTTGATTTAGGGCCTTATCTATTAACGATTTTTGATCAAGACCGACCGTTTTTGAGTACGTGGTTACGGCAATTCTGGTATTCCGGCCAAGTAGTAGAAACCTATCTCCTGCTGGAATGGATCAATAAAGCGATCGCGACCGGATTCATCTATCAACATCGGGAGGAACCGGGCGTTCAAACACCGGCAACGACTTTGACCCGACGCACCGGCTCCTGTCGGGATTTTGCCACCTTGTTCATCGAAGCCTGCCACTACCTAGGCTTGGCTGCCCGCTTTGTCAGCGGTTACCTCTACTCGCCAACGCTCTCCCAGGGCCAAGGCGCAACTCATGCATGGTCAGAAGTTTACCTGCCCGGTGCCGGTTGGAAAGGCTTCGACTCTACATCCGGTCAAGTGGTTGGCAATCAACACATTCCTGTGGCTGTGAGTCGGCATCCTGAATTGGTTCCCCCTGTATCCGGCTCGTTTATAGCGGCCCCCAGCGCCAATCTTCAAGTCCCCGTAATGAGCGTATTGGTGGAGGTCGACGAAATCCCGGAGTAATTCCGGATAAAGTAGCAACCAGTCCGTGTTAAAAATGTTTTTGAATAAATCGGTTTTTCAGGAATCAAGTCACTGTTATAAAAATTAGGCATGACAGGCAATGTAAAATATGAGGCTTAAAAGTCAGTATAAATAACGAAAGTGTTTTGTCGCAAAGTTTAACTGAATAGAGTAAACCCCATCCTGCAGGCGAAGTTATCCTGCTAAAGCCATAAATTGCTTGTAAGCCGGTACATCTTTGCCAGTTATTGGAATACCCCGTTGTGGTTATTCCTTTTGCGATACAGCATTTCATTCTGTTAGAACGAAACTTACTTTAATACCGGCGTTAACCGTGGCAAGTAATTAGCTGTGATCATTACGCCAGCCAAAGTTTTGACCATGACAGCTAAAAATCAGCGTACCCAGAGTAGAATCACTCATTTGATTTCTCGTCTTAACCAAAGATAATACGGATGACTGAATTAAACTTTCGACATTACAATTTGCATGGCCATAAAAATTATGAATATTAAAATCGTTGCACTGTTACTTTTTACCGGTCTAATGTTAGCAGGCTGTAATAATCTAACACCTGTCTCAAGTTGTTCTTCTGCTGATGCACAAAAGATAATTGGTCAGCTTATTACTGAGCGGGCAGCAAAATTAACTGCTGATAAAAAGTATGACTATTATGATGGTTCGTTTGTATTCGGAGGGGTTAAAGTTAAAGCTTTGTTAGCTCAGCTTCAAATAGCAGTTGAAAATATTAATACCGTTAAAGAGGATTCAAACAACAAAAAGCTTTGCAGTGGAGTCTTAAAAGTTGCGATTCCGGCCAATATACTTGCTGATGCTAATCAAGCTAGAAAAATTCAACATGAACCAGAAATCGCTCTTTATGCCGAGCAGTTTAACATTGAAAACAGCGGCAATGTTTTCACTCAAGATATCGAATATAGAGTACAACTCATTGGTAAAAGTAAAGCGCAGCAGGTTGAGATTGAAGATGCCGGATGGGCGAATGTGCTTGATCAGATTATAACTTTTGCATTATTAAAGCCCACATTAGAAGTAAAGGATAATGTTCAGCTTGATGAGCAGCCCAAGCAAAATGTTGCGCGTGTAAAATCACAGCTAGAACAAGAAAAACCAGAGGCGGAGCAAGCAAAATTAGAAGATGATAAGCTTAGAGCTACGCTACAAAAGCAGGGGTTAGAAAAATTAAACAAAGAATTGTTGGAAGCGGAACAGGTTAAAAAAGAGATGCTTCAAGAACAAGCTTCTCAACAAGCGGCTACGCAATCATCTGCTCCCACTACAAAACAAATTTCTCCAAGTTTTAATTGCAGTAAAGCCAGCAAACCAACGGAAGTTACAATTTGTGCTCATTCAGACTTGGCTGCTTTAGATGTAAAAAACAGGGATCTCTATGATAAAGCAAAATCCATAAACGCTACCGCTACAAAAGAAATCTGGAAAGAATCCATTAAATCAAAATATGCATGTGGAACGGATGTTGGCTGTATCAAAGAAAGTTATAACCAGTCGATTAAACATTATGAGTGTGTTGGTGCTGGTAAAACTCCGGATTGTGCCGTTGATAGTGTTGATCAATAAACTGAGAGAAAAAGATACTCGCGTATTTTCCCCTGTAGATCAGTAATTAAATCTTATATAGTAGTCATAAACTGACGATCAAGCATTTGCTATATCGAACTTCCTCCATTCAATCCCAGCTGCTGTCCATGAAAAGCAGCTGGTCTGTTCACGATAATTCAGTATGAAAACCCTCAAAAGGCACGGATCGATTGCGTGCGGAATTGATTTTGGAACATCGAACACAACGATAGCCATTGCCCAAGGCAATGATGAGCAAATAACATTGGTTCCAGTAGAAGACGAGCATTTAACCATACCTTCGACCATTTTTTTTCCGACAGAAACGCCAACCGTTGTCTTTGGCCGTAAAGCCATTAAGGCTCATATCGCTCAAGAAGACGGCCGGTTTATGAGAAGTTTTAAGCGGGTGCTTGGTACGTCCCTCATGAAAGAAGGAACCCATATCAGCGGAAGAAAAACAAAATTTGAAAATATTATCGGCCATTTTATTGAAGATATAAAAAATAAAGCAGAGTTATTGGCTGACAGAGAAATTCAACATGTAGTTGCCGGTAGGCCGGTGCATTTTGTCGACGGCAATGACAAAGCAGACAAGGAGGCAGAAGGCCAACTCGAAGCCATATTCGCATCAGCCGGTTTTAAAAATATTCGCTTTCAATATGAACCCATTGCCGCAGCGTTTGCGCATGAATTAACGATGGGCGATACAGAACGCTTGGCGGTCGTTATGGACATTGGCGGCGGTACATCCGACTTTACGATTATGAAGTTATCGGAGCGCTATATTACCAAACAGGATCGCCAAGAGGATATTCTGGCTAATGCAGGGGTTCGGGTCGGCGGTAATGATTTTGATCGAGCATTGAGCATGAAATGCTTTATGCCGCTATTAGGGCTGGGCTCCCTTTGGGGCTCGAAAGGGCTGGGTTTCCCAATAACGCCTTTTTTCGATCTTTCAGAATTGAGCAAAATTCAGTACATGTATACGCAAAAATATAAAAGGGATTTAAAGGAGTTAATCAGTCAATCGAATGACAAGATCCTTACCCGTAGGCTGCTGTCAATTGTAGAGGAAGAGCAGGGGCACACCTTGATGTCTGTCGTGGAGGAAACCAAAATTCACCTTAGCTCATCTGAGCAAACAACGGCTGATCTTTCGTTCATTGAAGCCGATTTGCAAGCGCATATCGATCGGACACAATTCGAGGATAGTCTGTATGGTAATCTTGAGAGCATCCAAAAAACCGTTAATGACTGCATTGTCATGGCGGGGGTAAACGCGGACGATGTTGCTCTCGTCATCCTGACCGGCGGCGGTACCGCTATTCCGTTGATTCAAAAAATCACTCGTCGCATATTTCCATATGCCGAAATAGCTGATAGCAATCGTTTATCAAGCGTTGGGTTCGGTTTAGCGTGTGACGCCAAGCGGTATTATTTAGGATAACAGAGTCGGTGTTTTCCGCTTTATTCAGTGCACTGGAATTAGAAGGGCGTTTTTGATGAATCCCGCGCCAGGGTGCGATGGTATAATGCCTGATCTAAATTAAGGCTAACAAATGACTGAGAACAACAATCAACCCATGGAATTACACCCACTTTGCACTTATTTTCCACGGATGTCTGAGGATGAATTTAATGCGCTTAAAGATAATCTTCAGCATAACGGACAAACACACCCTATTTACACACTGGACGGCATGATCCTTGATGGCGGCAACCGCTATCGTGCGCTATCTGAACTGGGCATTGATCCCGTAATGATCGAATACACCGGCTCTAACCCGACACAATTCATCTTATCGTCAAATTTACTTCGTCGGCACTTAACGCAAGGCCAGTCTGCGGCCATCGTGTCGGCTTCTCAAAGCTGGGTCAATGCTCAGGCGGCCTCCCATTCAGGAAATACTGCGCAATTAGACACTGCAACAGCCAGGGCTAAACAGTCTGGGGTAGGGCACCGCACGCAACAGCTAGCAGACAAATTGATTAAGGAAGCTCCGGCAGAGTTGGTAAAGGAAGTTATCGATGGCAAAAAAAGTTTGAATAAAGCCATTAAAGAGATCTCGCCGCCAAAGATTGTAGCACCAAAGCCCGTTCCGGTTGCTGAGGAAAGCCAAGAAACTCAGTCGAGCGAGACTGTCGGGTTGAACAGCATAGTTGACGAACAGCAAGGTGCGGACGCTGACAATCATGTCATGCTGAAAGTGTTTGAATCTGACGATAGCGTTTCAGAGTCGATTGACGAAGTTAATAAATTAACTGAACTGAATAAGATTTTAAACGTGCGCATCAATGAATTGGTCGCTGAGAAAGAAGAAGCGATTAAGACGGCTAACTACTGGAAGGATAAATTCTTAGCGCTCGAAGCAGAGCTGAATCAGGGAATTACAACGTAATTTCAATTATTTAGACTTAACCTGATAGTGATTTATTAGAAACATCGATCAGGTTAAATTCAGCGGCCCCGTTGTTTATTCGAGACGGTTTTCTATTGAATGTCATCGTTAAAATCCGACAGTCACCATTTCCCGAGGAAAAAGGCGGGGCAAATTTGAAAAAATAGCCTGCTTTAAAGAATTACAACTTTATGAAAAGTCACATTCGCGACCTCATTCTCAAGGCCACCGGAGCCGATGCTGCCTTTGAAATCGAGGTCATTCAGCGCCTGTGGAGCGGTTATGGCGAAATCGTGCGCTATGGTTTAACGGGCGGTGACAGACGCAGTGTGATCGTTAAGCATGTGAAGCTGTCGGTTCAGAGCCGCCATCCGTGCGGGTGGAATACCGATGTATCGCATCGGCGCAAAATGCGTTCCTACCAGATCGAAACAGCCTGGTACGGGAATTGGAGCCAGCGTTGTGACACGGCATGTCGTGTACCGACCTGTTTGGTGTTCGAATCGTTCGGTGACGAGGTACTGATTGTGTTGGAAGACCTTGACGTCGCCGGGTTTCCGTATCGCCGTTCGGTCGTCCGGGATGACGAGATGCGCACCTGTTTGAACTGGTTGGCGAATTTTCATGCGACCTTTATTGACGAGCAACCTGAAGGCTTATGGCCCATGGGGACTTATTGGCACTTGGAAATTCGGCCTGACGAACTGCAAGCATTGAACGACATCGCCTTGAAAAATGCCGCATCGGCAATAGACCAAAAATTGCGCGATAGCCCTTATCAAACCTTTGTCCACGGAGATGCCAAATTGGCCAATTTTTGTTTTTCCGTTGATGGCAGCCGCGTCGCGGCCGTGGATTTTCAATATGTCGGCGGTGGATGCGGGATCAAGGACGTGGCTTACTTTATCGACAGTTGCCTAAATGAAGACGAATGCCAACGTCAGGAGAGCCAGTTGCTGGACGTTTATTTTCAGGCGCTGAAACAAGCCATTAAGACCAAACAAAAAGCCGTCGATGCCGAAGCTGTCGAGCAAGATTGGCGAGCGCTCTACCCAGTGGCCTGGACCGATTTGCACCGTTTTCTGAAGGGCTGGAGTCCAGGCCATTGGGACGCCAATAGCTACAGCGAACGTCTGGCACGCGAAGTCATCGCGCAGTTACAGAATAATCGAAGGAAATAAGATGCGTTTGTCCACAGAGGATCTGTTTTTGCTCAGCCAATGCGCTATCTCGGCCGCTTATCAGGCAGGGCATGTGATTGCCACATATTCACAACGTTCCGTCGCCGTAAACATCAAAGACGGCGGCGCCAGCCTGGCTGCTCAGGTGGTGACGGAAGTCGATCACTTGAGTCAGGACATCATCCTACAAATTTTACAGCCGACCTGCGCGATGTTCGATTTGGCCTTGCTAACGGAAGAAAGCCCGGACGACTGTGAGCGCCTGCGCAAAGATTTTTTCTGGTGCATCGATCCATTGGATGGTACCTTGCCGTTCATTGAATCGGTGCCGGGCTATTCGGTGTCCATCGCATTAGTCTCCCGCGATGGCATTCCAATGATAGGCGTGGTTTATGATCCTCTGGCACAAACACTTTATCACGCCATTAAAGACCAAGGCGCTTGGTATAACAATCAAGCGTTAAAGTTGGCGGCAACACTATCATCGATGGAGCAAACATTGACCTTCATCACCGATAAAAGCTTCGCCCAAGATCCGCTTTATCAAACTACTCTGGTCGAGCTGGAGCGCATAGCCTCAGATTTGGGTCATGTCAGTGCGACCATGTGGCTCCAAGGCGGCGCGGCGATGAATGCCTGCCAAGTTCTGAATACCCCGGCAGCATGCTATTTCAAATTTCCCAAACCGCAATTAGGGGGAGGCAGCATCTGGGATTATGCGGCGACCGCCTGCCTGTTTCACGAAGCCGGCGCACCTGTTAGCGATATTCATGGCAATCCGTTGGCGTTAAATCCTACTGGATCAACGTTTATGAATCATTGCGGCGTTTTGTACTGCGCCGATCAATCCATTGCCGATCAGGTGATGCGGTTTTATAAGGGGCTGACACAAGAATGAATACGGCGGCGTTACCCAAGTTAGAAGTCGGATCATCCGTCCTTGCCCTCAAACGGATTCAGAATTTAGCAACTGTAACAGGGAGACACACTTTAATAATAAATGATCAGATCTATCGCGAACTTTCCAGACTCCCTGAGCGTGGATTCGAGAAAGTTAATTACTGGAATATGCAATTATCGGCCAAGCACATATGAACAGCGAATCAGCTATTATACAAAGTTCTGTATTGTATCTTTCTCATGGAGGCGGCCCTTTGCCCCTGCTGGGGGATAAAGGCCACCAGAACATGGTGAATTTTATTAGAGAGGTTGCTCCACAGCTTGTAAAGCCTTCAGCTATTTTAGTCATTAGCGCGCATTGGGAAGAGAGTAAGCCAACCATTACCAGCGGGAAGTCTCCTTCATTGATTTATGATTATTATGGGTTTCCTAAAGCGTCCTATGAAATTGAATATCCCGCACCAGGTGCTCCTGAGCTAGCGAATAAGATTTTTAATCTCTTAGGAAAAGCGGGGATTGAAGCAAAACTAGACGACCAGCGTGGATTTGATCACGGTTTATTTGTGCCTTTAAAGATGCTGTATCCGGAGGCAAACATTCCTTGTGTTCAATTGTCACTGGTAAACAGCTTGCAGCCGGAAGAGCATATTCAGATGGGTAAAGCCTTAGCTGATTTGAGAAAAGATAACGTTCTTGTTATAGGTTCTGGATTTTCATTCCATAATCTCAAAGAATTTTTTATGCCATCGACAAAAGAAGCCAAAGCTATGAATGAGTCCTTCGAGCAGTGGCTGATTGAAACCTGCTCAAGCAGTCATTTTACTGAACAGGAACGGGAGCAACGGTTGAGAAATTGGCATGCGGCGCCTGCTGCAAGCTACTGCCATCCAAGAGCAGAGCACTTATTACCGTTACACGTTTGTTATGGTGTCGCCGGTTCAGCGGCAAAAAAAGTATTTCAATTTGAAATCATGGGAAAAATGGCGAGTGCATATCTTTGGTAAATCGGCTTAATTATTTACAGACAGTAATGAAATAAAAGCAACGCCCAATGTCTGAAATTAAGTATTCGATTGAAGCCCACGCTTACGATATTGTTGGCGTGGCCGCCCATGATTTTTGGGTCTTAAGAGATGAAAAAGGCAAGGTTTTAGGTCAATTGCATGGACTGGCAACGAATATTGAAAACAAGATAAAGCCGATAGGTATTATGGGCGATAAGCTGAAATTTTATCACTTTGGTTCTCGCGCTATCTTATTGGGTTTAAACCCGAATTGTGATTTGAATTATATAAAGGCAGGTCAAAAATCAAAGCCGATTTTTTCCGGTAGCTCAGCTGATGTATTAGACCGATGGGACAATGCCGTTAAAGCCCTCCCTTATCTGAATGATCTTGAAGTGCCTTATACGCCTTTTGCAATTCTTGGATTAGCTCCTATCAACAGTAACACCGCCTATACATTATTAGGTAAGCTCATGGGCATACCTGTGCATAATTTTTCGGGTTACTGGCAACCGGGATTGCGAAACATCCATAAACTTCTGACTTCTTCGCAGCTGGAATCCATGAGATATCCTCAAGAACTACCGGATATTGTTTGATTGGGCCGAGCGTGTGTTAGTTAATGACTAAGCAAAACTTATCAGGTAACGATAAAAATCCGGAAAAACTGGATGCCGATTGGATGGAGCAGATGCTACTAAGACAATGATAAGCAATAATTGTTGATAAATTTCGAGGCTCTTTACTGACAAAACCTGCAAATTTCTTACGCCTTTGACAAGGTGGGTCCAGAACGCAGGCACAGAGTCGAGTCGGCGATTCAAGGGTTAAAGTCGATGAGTGCAGGTCACTTATTCGTTTGAAACTCGGTCAAAAACTTCCCATAGCCGGCGGCTTCCATGTCTTCTACAGGAATAAACCGTAATGCAGCTGAGTTAAGGCAATATCTGAGCCCCGTTGGTTTCGGGCCATCATTGAATACATGACCCAGATGTGAGTTACCATAACGGCTGCGAACTTCCGTGCGTGGAAACAGCAGCAGAAAATCCTTTTTTTTAACGATATTCTCAGGCACTAGCGGACGAACAAAGCTGGGCCAGCCTGTTCCTGAATCATATTTATCCTTAGATGAAAAGAGGGGTTCGCCGCTGACCACATCGACATAAATACCTTCCCGTTTTTCATCCCAGTAGGCATTTTTAAAGGCCGGTTCCGTGGCTTCTTCTTGCGTCACCTGATATTGCAAAGGCGTTAGCGTTTTCTGTAAAGTTTCATCAGATGGTTTACTGTATTGCGCATTACTTTCCTCAGCATGACTGCTTATTGGGAACACGGCGACAATCATTAAAAAGAATATACTTGCTTTCATGGCATCTTTTCCCGCTATTAAGTAAAGCTCTTGATTTGATTTTATCTTATAGCGTTAAGAGACCTCAAGTAAGAGGTTTATATAACCAAAGGCAATTATTGAGCCTGATAGGCAGGCAAAACGACTCAAAATAAGGCAGGCTATTGTTCAATGATGTTACTCGATTTTTCTCTGTACCAAATGGTGTCTATTGCTCTAGTGTTCGTCTGGACCGGCTTTGTTCGGACAGGACTTGGTTTCGGTGGTGCCGCATTAGGATTACCACTCATGTTATTTATACATAATAATCCACTGTTATGGTTGCCGATCATCAGCGTGCATTTACTGTTTTTTTCCGGCTTAACGCTGCTTAACCGCTTGCATAATGTCGACTGGCCGTATTTGCGCTATTCCTCGATTTACATTATTCCTGCCGCCCTCATAGGCGTCTTTGGACTATTGAATCTACCGGTTTTATGGCTGAATAGCTTTATTTATTCGATTACTTTGTTTTATGGTTTTACCTGGTTACTGAACAGAGGCATTAACAGTCAACACGTTTGGGCGGATAGGGCGCTGTTAATTTTAGGAGGATATATTGCCGGGATTTCCTTGACCGGAGCACCACTGATGGTCGCTGTCTATATGCGTAATGTCAGCCAATACAAGTTGCGAGACACCTTGTTTGTATTATGGTTCATCTTGGTCAGTATCAAAATGACGACGTTCATTGTCCTATCCGTTGATTTGCATTTTCTAACTGCACTGACGCTTTTACCCATTGCCGCGGTAGGGCATATACTGGGATTGAAAGCTCATAACGCTATTATACGCAATGACTTGCTATTTAAACGCTGGATTGGCGGCGGCCTGGTAACCGTGAGTTTGTTTGGGTTGTGGCAGTTATTTAGCAAATTTGCTCAGGACTTTTCATGAATGAAAAAATGAAAATTGATGATTAACCATGATCTGTTGTTATCTGGAAACTGTTTTTTACGCGCGTTGCCATGTTATCCAGCCTAGTAAATTATCGTAAAAGGTATTCTTATCAACTAAAGTTGAAAATAGAGTATGCTTCCTAAACCAAAATAGTAAACGAGGTACCGAGATGCGATTTGTAGAAGAAGCAACGGTGTCGAGCGTTCTACGTATGCAGGACCTGATTCCAGTGATGCGACAGAATGTGATTGATTTCTCGCTGGGTCGAATCGCTCAACCGCCCCGCCGAATGTTTGAAGTTCAAACACTCGATGGCTGTTTCGGGAGTATGCCGGCAGCAAGCGCGCAGGCTTTGGGAGCCAAGCTTGTTACATTCTACCCAGGCAAAATGCCGAGAAGAATCTACCAGCGGTTATAGCGGTGATTGTGCTGTTCAGGCCTGACCCGGCGAACCGTTGGTGGTTCTGGATGGCCACTTAATTACCGAGATGCGAACCTCAGCCGTCACTGCGACCTATATCGACGCCATTGCTGCACAATGTGAAGACCCTCGCGATCTTGGGTGCTGGTACACAGGACAGAAGACATATTGAAGCCTTATCTCACGTCCGGAAGTTCGAGGAAATCCACATTAATGCTGGTCTACGACAAATTGGGAGGCAAAGTCTAATCCGCCTATTAGATGAATACGGAGTTATTGTCCAAATCAAAAACTGAATTATCTTTTCCATCCCTAAACTGATTGAGTATTTAACCACTGTAACAAGCAGACTGAGCCGATTAAGATGGTTCATTTGTAATGAGTTCAGATTTAACCAGATATTTAAGCTTGGAAGCGCCTTAAATTACAGTGACAACTAGGTAGATTATGGGACAAGAAGCTGAAGAATTAGATCAAATCGAAACGGTGACTCTGAACCATTATAACCAGAATGCCGAAGCGTTTTGGAATGGAACAAAAGACCACGATGTAATTCAAAATTATGAAGCCTTTTTAGCACCGTTTCCAAAAGATAAAAAGCTGGATATTTTAGACCTTGGATGCGGGCCGGGAAGAGATGTTAAATATTTCCAGTCATTAGGCCATAGGCCGGTAGGTCTGGATGGCAGTGAAGTCTTTTGCGAGATGGCTCGCAGTTATACGGGGTGTCAAATTCTTCACCAGAAGTTTCTTAGCCTGAAATTGCCCGCGCACGCTTTCGACGGTATTTTCGCCAATGCGTCCCTGTTTCATGTTCCCAGTCAGGAACTGCCACGAGTGCTTAATCACTTAAATGCTGCATTAAGGCCGGGCGGTGTTTTATTTTTATCTAACCCTCGTGGCAATGGTGAGGGCTGGTCAGGACAACGATATGGTCATTATATGCAAGTGGATTCCAGCAAGAAGTTTATCGAGGCAGCAGGATTTAAAGTGATCGACTATTATTACCGGCCTTTAGGCAAACCCAGTCATGAGCAACCCTGGTTAGCGGTTGTGGCAATTAAGCCGCCCTGATAATAGTTCAGTATTGGCTCCACCATAGCCACCCCGACACCTACCCCAAGCGTCAAATTGGAAGAGAAATTCACTATGAATACATTCAAAAGCCGTCGCCGGAGTTTTATCAAAAATGCAGGGGCTTTAGTTATTGGAAGTACCTTGCCTGTCAGCCTGGTTGAATTGGCTTTTGCGAAGAGTGACAAAAACGTTAAGGGAAAAAGAGATAAGAGTGGCACTCATATTCCAGCATCTGCACTACCAACACCCGTATTGCTTGAATCTTATGACTCTCTTTCAGGCTTCACATTCGCAACAAACAGCACGCATGCACTTGTAAATACAGGACAGTTACAAGGTTCAGGCACCATTCAAATGAACGGCAACGGTGTAAGCGCAAGTTTGAGCGCAAATAAAACGGTGTTGGCATCAGTAGATCCGACTACGCTGGGCACACTATGTTTTGCAGTCTATAAAAATCCTGATGCTGATTCAATAACGCAGGTTAAGAGTTATAGCCTTGCATTAACCCGTACCGCACAAGAAAGTTTGAGCTTGTGGACTGACGGACCCACTAGATTTCATTCGGGTTGGCGCTGGATAGCAGCAAATATAAATGAGTTTCCTGTCACTAAGGCCGCTGGCGTCGGTTCATTACAAGCTAAAGTTTCAGCCAATCAATCCTCTCCCTATAACGCACAAGTTCTTTATGACTGTCTGTATTACAATGCAAACGGCCGACCTACAATAGTCCCAACCTTTGACGATATTTACGATACAACCTATACAACGGTTTTCCCTATATTTCAATCGCTGGGCATAGTAGGAACCTGTTACGTGCCAATTGATTTTATTGGCAAACCGAACAGAATGACGCTTGCGCAATTGCAAGAGCTCTATGATGCCGGATGGGATTTAGCTTGCGATAGCACGCGTGATGACTCAAAAACAGTGCTGGACAACACAACCACAGCGCTTGCATCTATTAATGCAAATAGGGATTTTGCTGTTAGTCATGGGTGGACTCGCGCTAAAGATCATCTATGCTGGACTCACGGGCTTTGGAATGAGGTTACGGCCGATGCTTTTACCAAGGCAGGATATTTGACAGGGCGGACTACTGAAGGGCAGAGCGTTTATGATAGGTTTGGCTTGGGTAATACGGGCATTACTGTCCCTGGAATGGGATTTACAAATACCACTCCAATAACAAAAGCCACCGCACGGCTGACAGAGATTCTGTTACGGGGATCGACTCAGTTTTTCTTGCACCACGATGTTAAAACATCCCCAAGCGGCATGGGTTGGCAAGCGTCGGTTTTTTCTGATTTTTATACTAACTACGTTCATTCGCAACGACTGGCTGGAAATCTTGACGTTTTAACTGTCTCACAGTGGTATGCTCGCTGCGGTTCCGCCACTGTTCCTTGATATTTTTTGATTAAATACTTAACTCCGCCAGTCTTTTGCCATATTTGATGAGTTTTTGACACAAAAGCCGGGCTCACTTGATATAGATCGCTGACTTCACGACACGCAGGCGTAAGCTTATCCGGATAAGGAGTGGGCGTTTTCTGTTATTTCAGTTTTTCAGCAAAAATCGATTTCGTGAATTCAATTATTAATTGCTTAACATTTTATAATGATAAATGGCCACGTTTTAAGCTAAGCCCATCAATTTTCGCTGGAATTCGAGCTTGGATTCTATAAGGATGTGTTTAAGAAAGTGTCCTGTTTTAAAAAACCTTCATTCCCTCGCTCTTCTTGGTTATAAAGAGGAGGGAAGAAAGCCGTATAGCTATGCTGTTGGTTTGGTTCGTGCTGCAACAGAATTACCTTCTTTTAACTGCTCAGCATAAAACTCTTTAACCGCTTTCGGGTCAAACGTTAAAAAAGTACCGCCTGATTCAAAATGCTGAATAAAAACTTTGCCTACCGCATAAGTTGATGCTCCTGCAATAATCGGCATACTGACTGCGCCCAATGTAGTGCCGACAAATGGAATGATTTTAATTGAGCTTGCGAGTATTGGGGATAATGAGGAGGAAAATCCGCCGCCGGTTAAGGCGCCTAGAATATTTTTACCTTTATTTTGCATGAATTCAATGTCGTAAAGGTTGCTCAAGCGTCTTAGCATGTCGAGCTGGATTCCGGTAACGGCTATAAAGTCGAACATCGGAATGGGGACAATTCCTGCGGCCATGGCGCAATACATACTTGTTTGCACTATGCCCTGTGCATCTTCAGTTTTATCGTTTACTACGAGCGTATTTTCAGACATTATTACCTCCAAAATGATTTAAGTTCAGCGTTGTTCTCACTAAAAATGATACTACTACACTTTGCCAAAGATTCAAAACTTTAGACAGAGTGTGAGTGGAACGCTAACACATTTTCAATGCGGCTTTAAGAAATTTTTAATAATTAACTGTGACAAACCATGTTATTTTAATCACAATTACTACGTAATAGTACGTAAGAAATATGTGTAATTAAATACATTGGAGTGTAGCAATGGATAAAAAATTGGTTCAAAGCGTTTTTTTGAGTGTAAGTCGAGCTTTTCCGCAGAATACGGCCATTAGTGAGCCGAATCGAAATATCTCCTTTGAACAATTAAACCAGTGTGCTGATCAAGCTGCATTGCAAATAGCTGAGCATGATATAAAAAATGGCGATGTTGTAGGTTTGCTAATTGGAGCAAGCATCGATTACGTCATTGCGATGTTGGCGGTATTGAAAGTCGGTGGGATTTTCATGCCACTGGATCCGGAGACACCGAAGAAAAGGCTGGAGTTTATTATTGATAAAACGGCGCCCAAGCTGATTATCACTAATAAACCCGAGTTTGCTGAGATAGTATCCGATTATTCCGTAGCGGTCACAATGTTGGCGGCACCACAGCAGAAAACCGCTTTAGAGCCCGAGGTGGTCGTCGACGGCAATGACAGCGCCTATATTGTATTTACATCAGGATCGACCGGCTTTCCCAAAGCCATTGAAGGTCAGCACAAAGGCTTAAGTCACTTTATTCATTGGGAAATGAAAACGTTTGAGTTGACCGAAGCCACACGCGTGGGCTGGTTAGCGCCGCCTACCTTCGACGTAAGTTTACGCGATATTTTCGTACCGTTGCTGTCGGGCGGTACTTTAGTTATTCCCGATGCAGAGTTGCGCAAAAAAACCTCATACTTGCCGACTTGGTTGGCTGACAATAAAGTGACTTTACTGCATTGCGTACCGTCGCTTTTCCGGATGCTGACCAAAGAATTTCAAGATACCGCCAATCTTAACGCTTTGCCTGATTTACAAAGAATACTGCTCGCCGGCGAGCCGCTTTACGCTAAAGATGTAACGGCTTGGCGCGAGCTGTTCGGCGAGCGGATTGAGTTGGTGAATATCTATGGCCCTTCCGAAACTACGTTGGCAAAAGCGTATTATCCGATCAAAACCTTACCTGCCCAGCCGCAGGCCATGATTCCAATCGGTCAAGCCATCGCCAACAGTGCGTTGTTGATCATAAAAAACGGCCGCTTGTGCGCTATTGGCGAGATCGGCGAAATTTATATTAAAACGCCGTTCCGGAGTAAAGGCTATTACGGCGATCCTGAATTAACAGCGGCGGTTTTCGTACAAAACCCGCTGCATCAAGACAGTGAAGATATTGTCTACAAAACCGGCGACTCGGGACGTTATTTGCCCGATCACAGTGTCGAATTTTTAGGCCGTCAGGACAATCAAGTCAAAATAAACGGCGTTCGTATCGAGCTGGCCGAAATCGAACAAGCGGTTTTGATGCATGATGCGATTCGACAAGCCGTCGTCATTGCTCACGCAGTCGATAAGCAAGACAAGGTGCTGGTCTGCTATTTTGTTGCGCGTACTCCACTGAGCAATGACGCCTTACGCGAGCATTTACGCCAATGGTTGCCGTCTGCCATGCTGCCGACTTTTTTTGTGGCATTGGCGGAAATGCCGTTGAACTTACACGGCAAGGTCGACAGAAAAGCGCTGCCAAAACCGGATGAATTGCTTTACGCCGAGCATTATCAAGCGCCCGAAAACGAGATAGAAATTGAATTGGTCAGGCAATGGCAGCAGTTGTTGGGACTGAATAAAATCGGTGTAACGCATGCGTTTATCGATATGGGCGGCGATTCATTAAAAGCCATGCGCATGGTTTCCGGCATTTATAAAGCCTTCAATGTCGACATCAGTTTAAAGGATTTTTTCGCCGAGCCGACTGTACGTCAATTAGCGCGCTTGATTGCAGCGGCTAAAACAGCTGAAAAATATGCGATCCTGCCTGTGCCGGAAGCGCCGGACTATGCGGTATCGCATTCGCAAAAACGCTTGTGGCTGATGGATCAAATGCATATCGATTCGGTCGCTTACAATCTCCCGGAAGCCTTGCTGATTACAGGCGAGCTGAATATCCCGGCTTTACAAAAAGCATTGCAGACGCTGGTGCAGCGGCATGAATCCTTGCGTACCTGTTTTATCGAGCGAAACGGCGAACCCCGACAAATAATAGAAGACATCCGGGTCGAATTGGCAGTCTTCGATTTGAGCGCATTCCCCGATCCCGAAGCGCAAGCCCTAATCCATGCTGATGAGGATCTACGGCACACATTTAATTTGCAGCGCGCGCCGCTGTTCCGGACCAGCCTGCTGAAACTGGCGCCGCAACGCCATGTATTGCTGTTCAATATTCATCATATTATCAGCGACGGCTGGTCATTAGGCGTTCTGACACGGGAATGGATGTCCATTTACCAAGCTTTGCGCAACGGACAAACGCTGTCGCCGGCGCCGTTGAATATCCAATATAAGGATTATGCCGCTTGGCAAAATCACTACCTTGAGTCTCCCGACGCGTTAAAACATCGGCACTATTGGCTCACGCAATTATCCGGCGAGTTGCCGGTACTGAACATGCCGACCGATTATCCGAGACCGGCGGTGCAAACCTTCAACGGCGCGACATTGCATTTCAAGCTGCCGGATTTTGCGCTGCAACAATTCAAAACGCTGTTGAATGCGCGTCAGGCCAGCCTGTTCATGGGCCTGTGCGCGGTCGTGAAGATTTTATTGTACCGTTACACCGGCCAGCAGGATTTGATTCTGGGTACGCCGGTCGCGGGACGCGGGCATAACGACCTGGACGACCAGTTGGGCTTTTATGTCAATACGCTGGCGTTGCGCGACACTATCGATCCGGAACAATCGTTTGCCGCATTGGTCGACCAAGTCAATGCGACCGCGATTGCTGCGTTCGATCATCAGCTATATCCGTTCGACATGTTGGTTAACGACTTGACGATTCAGCGCGATATGAGCCGTTCACCGGTTTTCGACGCGATGCTGGCTTTGCAAAATAACGAAACCGGCATAACGACTGTCGACGGTTTAAGCATTGAACCGTTCACCCGGGAAAATCACTGGGATATTAGCCGTTACGACCTGCTGTTTCATTTTAGCGAAGCGGCAGACGGCTTGGAGTTGGATCTTAATTTCAATCCCGATTTGTTTGCCGAAACACGGATGCAGCGCTTAGGCAGTCATATCCTGCAATTGTTTGACAGTATCTTACAGCAGCCGGACTGTGCCGTGGCCAAGCTGCCGATACTGACCGCCGTCGAGCAGCAACGGCTGGCAAGCTTTAATCCTGCTTGCGCCGAGAGTGCCGATAGCATGACCATTGCCGATGTGTTCGAGCGGCAAGCGACATTAACGCCGGATAACGACGCGCTGGTTACGCCGGAATACACGCTAAGTTATCAGCAGTTAAATGGCCAAGCCAATCAATGCGCCAAGCGTTTGCAAACTTTAGTCCCCGAGCGTGCCGTCATTGCTGTTTACAGCGAGCGCGTCGATACTGTGTTGTTACTGGCTTGTGCAAAAGCGGGCGTGGTGTATTTGCCGATCGATGCCGGTTTGCCGGTGCAACGCATTCAGTTTATGTTGGCGCAAAGCGGCTGCCACATCCTGCTGCATAGGCCTCAAACACGCGTGCCTGCGGCATTGTCGTCCGCTTATCCTTGTTTGGTATGGGAAGGGGAGGTTGATTCCGAACTGGATGTAATTAATCCAAAGCGTGAAATCCGGGCCGACGATGTTGCTTACATTCTGTACACATCCGGGTCAACAGGGCAGCCAAAAGGCGTTAGAGTCAAGCACGACGGTTTTGTGAATATGGCGTTAGCCCAAGTTGAAGGTTTTTTTGTATCGGCCGGTGACCGGGTATTGCAATTTGCATCGGTGGCTTTCGATGCGTCGTTATCCGAAGTTTTTATGGCTTTATTCAGCGGTGCCGGCTTGGTGACTATCGACCAAGAGACGATAAACGATACCGCCGCATTTATCGATTATCTGGTGCGTTACAAAATCACCCACCTGACCTTGCCGCCGGTTTATTTGCAAGCCTTGCAACGGCAAGCGATGCCGGCCTTAAAAACCTTGATTACCGCCGGCGAAGCCCCGCATATCGACGATGCACTGCATTATGCCCGCGACTGCGCTTATTTCAATGCATACGGGCCGACAGAAGCCTCGGTATGCGCTTCCTTTTATCGTGTCGATCCGCAATCTGACTATCGTCAACGCATCCCTGTCGGCTCAGCGCTTCCGAATCTGGCGATTTATGTGCTCGATGAAGCGCTTAATCAGCAGCCTGTCGGTGTAGCGGGTGAAATTTATATCAGCGGTATCGGCGTAGCGAAAGACTATGTCAATTCGCCTGAATTAACCGCGGCAAGTTTTGTCTCGCTGCCACAGCTTTGCCCGATGACGCTTTATAAAACCGGCGATCTAGGTTGCTGGAACGAAGCGGGCCAGCTGGAATACTTAGGCCGTAAAGATCAGCAAGTCAAAGTGTCCGGGTATCGCATTGAAACAGCTGAAGTGGCTTACGCGTTACGGCAATTTCCGGAGATCGAGCAAGCCGTCGTTACCGTACAAAAAGACAGTCGGGAACAAAATGCGTTATGCGCTTACTACACCCGCGCCGAAAAAGTTGAACTATGGCCGTCGATTGCCGAATTTTATGTGTATGACGACATCGTTTACCGGAGCATGGCGACCGATCATGCCCGCAACGACCGCTATCGCGCTGCGTTTGCCAAAGTGTTGAAAGGCAAGACCGTCGTCGAAATCGGTCCCGGCCCCGAAGTGATTTTGAGCCGCTTGTGTCTTGAAGCCGGAGCCGAGAAGATTTACGCGATCGAATTGCTCGAGGAAACTTATCGCAAAGCGCAGCAAACCCTGAAACGCTTGGGCCTGGAAGATAAAATCCAGCTGTTGCACGGCAATGCGATGACAACGGAACTGCCGGAACAAGTAGATTATTGCATTTCCGAGATCGTCGGCGGTATCGGCGGTTCCGAAGGCGCGGCAAAAATCATCAATTCGGCGCGGCGTTTTTTACGCAATCCGCAGAATATGCTGCCGGTACGCAGCTTGACCAAAATTGCCGCGATTCACTTGCCTGAAAGCGACTTCGATTTCCATTTTTCGGCCATTGCCGCTCATTATGTCGAACGCATTTTCAGCCAGACCGGCTACCCGTTCGACCTGCGGCTCTGCCTGAAAGGGCTGCCTGACAGTGCAATCATATCCAACGCCGATGTGTTTGAAGATTTGGATTACACCCGGGACATTCTGTTGGAAACCGAGCATGACATAGTCCTGCATTTTGAAAAGGACAGCCTGTTTACCGGTTTCCTGGTCTGGCTTACGTTGTATCCAGATGCCGACGAAGTGATCGATATTCTGAGCAGTCCGGGCAGTTGGCTGCCGGTGTATTTACCGGTTTCGATAGAAGGCATTAACGTCGAAAAAGGCGATGTGTTTAAAGCCGCATTGCAGCGCAAACTGTGCGCGAACGGCTTGAATCCGGATTATTTTATCGAAGGTGTCTTGCATAAGGCTGACGGGCGGGAAATAGCGATTGCTTACTCCGTCTATCACAATCAACCGCAATTCCAAGCCGGCGAGTTTTATCGCCGGTTATTCGCAGGAAAAGGCGAAATTCCTGTCAGGCAGTCGCTTGCGCTGGCGAAGTTGCGTTCGTTTTTGGCTGAATCCTTGCCGGCGTATATGATTCCGGCGCATTTCACCGAGCAGGAAAGTCTGCCGTTGAATAGCTCCGGAAAAATTGACCTGAAAGCGCTACCGCTTCCGTTTACCGTAAACAGCGGCGAACAGGACGAACATTATGCCGCGCCGACCACCGAAACCGAACGACATTTGGTTGATATATGGCAAACCGTTCTGGATCAAAAACCGATCGGTATCCATGACCATTATTTTCATCGTGGCGGCGATTCGATTCGCGCAATACAGATTGTCGCTCGTTTGCGCGAACGTAATTTGAAACTGGATGTGCGCGATATTTTTCAATATCCGACCATTTACGAATTGGCGATGCAGGTCGGCGAAGTGGTTAAATCTGTCGACCAAAGCCCGGTGACTGGTGTGATTCGGTTAACGCCGATCCAACAATGGTTCTTTGCGCAAAACACGCCGGAACCCCAACATTTCAATCAAGCCGTTTTGTTAAAGCTTAATGAGCGGGCGCAAAAAGCCGATCTGCAAACCGTATTGGAGCATTTGCACCGGCATCACGATGCGTTGCGTACTCAATTTAAGCTAGGTGCTGACATCGTCCAGGAAATCTGCGCAACAGAGGGACATGTCGATTTGCAGGATGTCGATTTAGGTCAGCAAGTTGATCCAGTTAAAGGAATGCAGCAACATGCCGATAGTGTTCAGGCAAATATCGATTTAAGCGAAGGACAGTTGTTCAACGCCGTGCTGTATCGTTTACCGGATCAGGACTGCTTATTGCTGTTTTGCCATCATCTGGTCATCGACGGCGTTTCCTGGCGTATTTTGTTGGAAGATTTCAGCACAGCATACCGGCAAAAGCTTGATGGACAAGACATTACCTTGCCTCTGAAAACCGATTCTTTTAAGGCTCATGCCGAACGCTTGCAGTTGTATGCTCAAAGTGCCGAATTGAGTCAGCAGCTGGTTTATTGGCAAACTTTAGCTTCGACAGCCGATTCGAAACCGCAACCGAGTACTGCGACGATGGCCGATGTCGGCGAATATACCTTGAGTTTAAATGAAGCCGACACGCATTTATTGCTGACCGATATTCACCGCGTCTTTAATACTCGCATCGACGACGTGTTACTGGCGGCTTTGGCGATGACGCTATACCAATGGCAAGGCAGTCAGCAAACGCTAATCGAGATGGAAGGCCATGGCCGCGATGAGCTGGACGGCTTGGATACGCAACGCACCATCGGTTGGTTTACTGTCGCCTACCCTAAAGCGCTGCATTACGATCCGCAACAAAACTTGGCCGATTTGCTGAAAGAGACTAAGGAATCGCTACGTAAAATACCGAATAAAGGCTTGGGCTACGGCGTGCTGCGTTATTTGCAGAACCGGTCCGAGTTGGCGTTGACGCCGGAAATCGGTTTTAACTATCTGGGTCAAATGGATGCCGGTGATCAAAATGAGTTGTTTAGTATCGATTGGCAAGGCTTAGGCCGAGCTGTCAGCCCTCAAATGCCGCTGGCTCATGAGCTCGACATATTAAGTCTGGTCGATAAAAAAGTGCTTCAATTTCATTTTGCTTTCAACCGGCTGCGTTATGCTGACGAAAGCATTCGTCAATTAGCGGATATGTATCTGCAAAACCTGTCAACGTTGATTGCCTTTTGTATGGCGCAAGACGGCAGCGAAGTGACGCCGTCGGATTTAACCTATCAAGATATCAGCATCGACGAACTGGACTTACTGTTTACTGAATAATGGACCTGAATAAAGCAAACTTACAAGACCTCTATCCGTTATCGCCGATGCAGCAAGGCATGCTGTTTCATGCCTTGTACCAGCCGGATAGTCATGCCTATATCGAGCAAATGAGCTATGACATTCAGGGTGACTTGGATGTCGAGATATTCAAACAAAGCTGGCAACTGCTGCACAATCGCCACGATGCGCTGCGTACTGTTTTTGTCTACAAAAAATCCGCCAAGCTGTTGCAAATGGTGTTAAAGCACCGGGATGTGGAATTCAACTGCATCGATTTAACTGACTTGGCGCCGGATCAACAAGCGCAACATATCGAGCAATACCGGCAACAGGACAGAGCCAGGGGTTTTGTTTTAACGAAAGACCGATTGTCGCGGATACAACTGTTTAAAACCCATGCCGACCGCTATGTGATGATTTGGAGTGTGCATCATATTATTCTGGATGCCTGGTGCTTCGGTATCATTTATCAGGAATTGATGCGCTGTTATCAAAGCCTTTTATACAATCAGCCGCTTCGCTTGCCGCCGGCGCCGCCTTACAGCCGATATATCCAGTGGCTGGGCGCTCAAGATAAAGACGCCGCGCGCAACTTCTGGCAAAACTACCTTCAAGGCTATAATGTTGCAGTGGGCTTATATGCACAGCAGCAACAGAGCAACGATTATTGCTACGCCAGGCAAAAGCTGAGCTTGTCAAAAGCCGATTCCGACAGGCTTAAAACCGCTGTCAGAGCGGCGCAGGTTACCTTAAATACGGCGGTTCAAGCGGCTTGGGCCTTGCTGTTAAGTGCGCATAACAGCCGTAATGACATCGTGTTCGGCGTTACCGTTTCCGGACGCCCGGCAGCGGTTGTTAATGTCGAAAACACGGTCGGCTTGTTTATCAATACGGTACCTTTGCGTGTTCGTATCGACGATCAGCTCAGCCTGCCGGCATTTTTGCAGCATGTGCAGCAACAGGCGTTATCGACCGAAGCCTATCATTACTACTCGCTGGCGGATATTCAAAGCCTCAGCGAGCTCAAGCAAAACTTGCTCAACCATGTGCTGGTGTTTGAGAACATACCGCAAGCCGATGCCGATGATTCCGCCATGCAAACCAACGGTTTTGTGATCAGGCAAACCGATATGTTCGAACATCCGCATTATCCGTTTATGCTGTCGGTCAATCCCGATGCGGCTATTGAATTGACGTTAACCTATGACCGCTCGGTCTATAGCGATACGAAAATCGAGCGCATCGCGAAGCAATTGGAACATTTGCTGTTACAAATCGCTAATCAAGCGCAGGGCAGTGTTGCAGAACTTTCGATCTTGCCGGAAACAGAGTGGGCGCAAATTTTAAACCGCTTCAGTACATTAATTGAAGAACCTGACAGCAAGCTGCTGCTTGATTTATTCGCCCGGCAACAGGCCTGTTTTCCTGATGCGCTAGCCGTCAGCGACAGCAATCGGCAGCTGAATTATCGTGAATTGAATGCCAGGTCGAACCACTTTGCAAATTATTTGACCAGCCATTACGGGATCAAATCCGAAGATAAAGTCGCTGTATTATTGCCGCGAAATGTCGATTTAACTGTTGCTTTGTTGGGCATATTAAAAGCCGGAGCCGCTTATGTGCCTTTGGATAATGCGTATCCGAAAGCACGTATCGATTACATTCTGGAGCATAGCCAAGCCGCGTTATTAGTCACGGCCGATGCTGATGCCGGTTGGTCTGTTCCCGCAGTAACGGTTGAGCAAGCCGTCAGTCAATGCGCTATCGATTCGGATCCAGATATTAGCGTATTGCCTCGGCAATTGGCGTATTTAATTTATACATCAGGCTCTACCGGACAGCCCAAAGGCGTTATGGTCGAGCACGGCAATCTCGCTGTTTTTTGTATTAATTTGCGGCAACGATTCGGCTTTAACGAGAGCGACAAACTGTTGGCCTTGACCACGGTCAGTTTCGATATTTCGGTATTGGAATTGCTCTGCTCTTTGACCGTCGGTATGCAGGTTGTGATTGCCGATGATCAACAGTGCCAAGCTCCTGAAAAAGTCATTCATTTAATCGAGGATCATGCGATAACAGTATTGCAAGCTACGCCTTCGCGGTTGCAATGGTTGATTAATGCCGGAGGTGTCGAGGCGCTCGCGACATTGCGGGTTATTTTGGTAGGTGGCGAAGCCTTGCCGGAAAGTTTGGCCGCACAGCTCAAACAACTGCCGGCGACTCAAGTCATTAATGTCTACGGCCCGACCGAGGCAACCATCTGGTCGACATGCAAGAACTTAGCCGACGGTCCATTGACTATCGGCACTGCGCTGGCCGGCGAAGGCGTTTATATCCTGTCGCCCGAGCGCAAATTACAGGCAATCGGCGTTACCGGGGAAGTTGTCATTACCGGCGGCGGTGTTAGCCGCGGTTATTGGCTGGATGCTGAACGCACTGAGAAAGTATTTACCGCCGATCCATTCAGGCCTGGCCAAAGGATGTACGCGACCGGCGATTTAGGACGCTGGCTGGAAAACGGCGAAATCGAATTTTTGGGGCGTAACGACGATCAAGTTAAGATTCGCGGTTACCGTATCGAACTAGGAGAAATTGAGCGCCATGCGCTCAAACATCCGGCAGTTGCCCGGGCGGCCGTCGTTAATAGCGGCAGTGCGGAACACAGTATCTTGAGCGCATTTATCATTCCGGTTTCTCCAGAACATACGGCCGAGACCTTGGCCGTTGAACTGCGTAGGCATTTAGCGCAATGGCTGCCTGAATTCATGATTCCCAGCCGCTTTGTACTAACCGATGACTTACCGTTAAACAGTAACGGTAAAGTCGATCGTAAAGCGCTGGTTCTTAGTCTGGGTGAAATGACCCAGCCCCAGCGTCCGTACCGGGCGGCGCGGAATGATTTGGAGCAACAGGCCGTAGAGCTTTGGCAGCAGGTGCTTCAGCACCGGTCCATCGGTATCGACGATGATTTTTTCAGTCTGGGCGGCAACAGTATCAATGCGATTCAGTTGCTGTCGCAACTGAACAAATTGTACGGCAGGGATATTTTACTCAGTGATTTTTGGTCACATCCCAGCATTTTTGCATTAACCGAGGCTTTATCCGGAGATCGGCAATCGGGGATGATTGCCCTGAATACTCGGACAAACGCCCCTATGGTTTTTTGCTTTCCTCCGATTGCAGGCTTTGGCGCCGTTTTTAGAGGTTTGGCGGAACAGTTGTCATGCGCCTGTTATAGCTTTGATATTGTCCCGGACATCGATTGGATTGCTTACAGCATTGCAGCGATTAAACAAGTGCAAGCTCAAGGGCCCTATATATTGTTAGGTTATTCGGCAGGCGGCAACTATGCTTATACTGTAGCCACAGCGATGCACAGCCAGGGCGAACAAGTTCGGGCATTGATCTTGATTGATAGTATCAGGGTGACGGAAGTGACCGCTTTAAGCGAGCGGGAAAAACAGGAAATTATTGAACAGGCTTTACAAGAATCGCAGTTGTTGACCACTCTTGATAAAGAACGTGTCCGCTCGATCATGAGTGCTTATCTGGATTTTATTTTGCAGCATCCGAATCAGTCGGCGTTAACGGCAGAACTATTTTGCCTAAGCGCTGAGAACCAGGACGGATTGTCTTTACCGCGTGACGGTTTCAGCCGGGATTGGTCGACTTCAACGCTCGGTGCAGTGACTCATTATCAAGGCAAAGGCAATCATTTCCAGGTTTTGACACAGCCGCAATTGGCGCATAACGCCGAAGTAATACAAGGTATTTTAAATAGATTATGAAATTATTGGATTTTTTCAATCAGGAAAGCCGGGCGCCGAAAAGACAGATCGTTTTTACCGCCCTGATTTCAGGTTTGGCGAATGGTTATTTACTGACTATTATAAATAATGCAGCGGAAACGGTTAATAAAAGCGAAGCATTACAAATGAGTAATTTTTTCCTGTTCTTAATCGATTTAATATTATTGATTTACACCAAACAATATTCTCTAAAGCAAGCCACAGTTGCAGCGGAAGATGCGATTAATCGCGTCAGAATTCGAATAACGGATAAATTACGCTGTACTGAATTACCGTATATTGAAACGGCAGGCCATGCCAAAATATATACAAGCATTACCCAAGATACCAGTTTAATTTCAGAATCCGCGATTATTTTGATCAATGCTTGCCAGCAAATGATCGTGGTAGTTATTTGCCTGTTATATATTGCCTGGTTATCGATACCCGGATTTGTCGTTACAATTTCAGTATTAAGTATATCAGTGCTGATGTATTTATATAATTCAAAACATATTGGAGCGCAATTGCATGAAGTAGCCAATAAAGAGTCTGAGTTTTTTAACGGTATTAAAAGTATTTTGGTCGGGTTTAAAGAAATCAAGATTAACCGAAAAAAGAATAATGCATTATTCGCACATACCGAAGCGATTGCCAAAGATGCTAAAGAGATTAAAGTTGCCGCCGGCCTGCATTTTGTTATTGAGTTAATGTTTGCGCAAACCTCTTTTTATATTTTATGTGCCGCAATTATTTTCGTTTTGCCGATTTTAAGCGCGACCCAGATTGATCAAGTGGTCGGTATTACTATTGCTATTTTATTTTTATTTGGCCCGTTAAGTATGGTGGTTAGTGCATTTCCGATGTTCGTACGCGCTAATGTCGCAGTAGAAAATATTTATCAATTGGAGCATGAAATTGATTCATCCAGCAAAATACAATTGCCGACAAGCCCACAAGCGCCTGTTTTTGAAAGCCTGGAGTTCGAACAAGTCGGTTTTCATTATCCGCAGCAAGGCGAAAGTACAGCATTCGGTGTAGGACCGCTCAGTTTTAAAATTAATAAAGGCGATACCTTGTTTATCGTTGGCGGTAACGGTAGCGGTAAATCCACGTTACTTAAACTATTGGTCGGTCTTTATTACCCTTTATCAGGTAGTATTTATATTAACGATAAACTTTTGGAATCGGATGATTATATTCACTACCGTGAATTATATTCGACTATATTTACCGATTTTCATTTATTTGAGCGCTTATACGGTATTGAGGATGTCGATTATCGCCGTGTAGACGAGTTGCTAAAAACTATGGGTTTATCGAAAAAAACTACCTTTAAAAATAACGGATTTTCCAATATCGATTTATCGACCGGGCAAAAGAAGCGTTTGGCTTATATTGCCTCGGTGCTTGAGGATAAACAGATTTATATATTCGACGAATGGGCAGCCGATCAGGATCCTGAATTTCGTCAATATTTTTATGAGGTTTTATTAAAAGATTTAAAATCTAAAGGTAAGACTGTGATTGCCGTAAGTCATGATGATCGTTATTTTTTTGCGGCTGATAAAGTTATAAAAATAGAATACGGGCGAATTATTAATTAGCCGATTAGCTGGTAATAGCCGATACATACCGCATTGCTTTGATCGGCAATATATTCCATAGAGAAATCATTGTTGGGCCATGGCAGGTACACAAATAATCATAACAGTTTTGAAATAGCGAATTTACCTCATGCTCATAATAAAAAAAATAAAATCGACAGTGTATATATTGTCGTTAGTCTTTACTACAACGACTATGGCGGACGATTTTAATGAATCTATCGAAAAAACCCTTAAATTTGGGCAAGACGACGCCAGATATGGGCAAATTAAATTTGATTTACGTTATCGTTATGATAATACCGATAGTACTAATCCCAAAAAAGAGGTCGCCAATGCATCCACTGCACGTTTGCGCTTGGGTTATTTAACGCCTATCTTTAAAGGATTGCAGGCCTTTGCCGAATTTGAAGGCAATCAGGATATAGGCGTTAACAGCTATGACAGCACCATGAATGGTAAAACCCAATATGAAAAAATTAATGACCCCCAACAAAATGAACTCAATCAATTATGGGTGAGTTATAAAGGTGTTCCTAATACCGAAGCCAGATTAGGCCGTCAATTGATACAAATAGATAATGAACGATTTATCGGCGCATCGGCATGGCGACAGCTGGAGCGTACTTATGACGCTCTCTTATTAAATAATACTTCATTGCCGAATACCTCGGTTATTCTCGGATATATCAGCAAAGATCAGAATACCGACTCCACCATACAAAGCTTGCAATTACCGTTGGCGAATATTAGCTATAATTTTGCCAATATGGGTAAGTTAACCGGCTATTCCTATTTTATGGATTTTAGAGATCCTTCTGCATATGAAGCTTCCAATCAAACTTACGGTGTGAGTTTTGATGGTACGCGCAAGCTTAATGATACTTTAGGTTTTGTTTATCGGACTGAATATGCTTATCAAAGCAGTTATAGGCACAGCACTCCTTATCAAGCGGATTATTACCATATTATTGGTGGCTTTACCGCTTACGGTTTTATTGTCAAAGGAGCCATGGAGCAATTAGGAGGTAAAGGCTTAAATAAAACCTTTGATACCCCTTTAGGTTTATTACATAAATTTAGCGGTTGGGCGGATGTATTTACTACGACGCCTGATAATGGTTATCGTGATGTTTATGCCAGTGTTGAAAAAGAACTGATGGGTATCAGGTTAATAGGTTTTTACCGTGATTGGTCGGATGATACTGGTAAAAAACATTATGGAGATGAATGGGATTTTATGGTTACAAAAGAATTTTTTAAGCATTATAACCTAATGGCAAAATATGCTTATTTCAGCACAGATACCGGTGGCACAGCAATTGGTAAATTTGATACACAAAAAGTATGGTTTGGAGCTGGAATAACTTTTTGATGGACAGAATGTCTTTGATGATAAAGTCGCATTTATAGGGTTATAAATAACCTCTTAAATAATAGTTGTCATGCTTAATACACGCATAGCAATTCTTGAATATGATGGATTACTAAAAAATGAATAAAACCAAACAAGCTATTAGTATAACCCTCGCGTGTCTAATTCTTACTTTTATAAGTTCCTCAGCGGTTTCCGCTAATGATCAGCCCGTTTTAGATGAACCTCTAAACGAAATACAAGCCATTATTAAAAGGGGTAAATTGATAGTTGCTATGTATAGTCAAGATACACCGCCGTTTTATTATATGGATAAGAATAATGAACTAACTGGTGTCGATGTTGTTTTAATTAAAGGTTTTGCCGACTTATTAGGCGTAGCTGTAGAATTTGATCGTAGCGCTAAATTTCTTGATGATGTTGTTGATAAAGTTGAAAAGCATCAAGCGGACTTGGCTATTTGTAAACTCAGCATGACCTTTGGCAGGGCGCAGCGTGTACTTTTTGCCGAGCCGTATGCTAATTTGCATCAAAGTTTGTTGATTAACCGGCTTGAACTTTCCAGGCAGTTAAAGGGGCGGTCTCAAGAAGAAACCATTCAAAACTTAACCGGCAAGCTCGGCGTAGTGGCTAAATCATCTTATGTCGGCTATGCAAAGCATTTTAAAAATATGGAGATAGTTCAATATCCTACTTGGAATGAAGTGATAGACCATGTCTTACAAGGCGATATAACTGCCGCTTTTCGTGATGACGCTGAAGTGAAAATGATTTTGCGTGACAGGCCCGATACGACTTTGCATTTATTATCCGTAGTGCTAAAGGATGCCGACGACCCTAAAGGAATTGCTATGTCGTTTGATCATCGTAATTTGAAAGATTTAGTGAATTTCTATCTTAAATCATTAGATCTGAATTTATCTGCCGATAAGATAATTAATGACTATGATAATGTTATTAAAATAATTCAAATGAAAATAAAGCAAAAGGTCTAGTTATGAATCAGTTATCGAAGAAAAATATTTTGAAAGCACTGCGTAGTGGCTGGACTATCCTGATAGCGGTTAGCATAGGGATATATATAGGGCTTTTTAAACACGAATATGTAGCTTATGTTGCCCCGGTAGGTAAAATCTATTTGGATATTTTAAAAATGTGTATTTTACCTATTTTAATAACTGCTATCTCTGTGAGTATTGCGCGTTTAATGTTGGCAAAAGAAGAAAATACCTATATAGGCAGAATGTTAGTCGTATTTGCCATGAGTGTTGTTGTTTCAGGCTTTTTAGGTGTAGTAACAGGTATCATAGGTCATCCCGGTTCAGGTTATGACAAGGCGGCACTTGCTTCATTAGGTTCCATTGTCAGAGAATCCAATGCACCGGATCTTGAGATTTCTGCATACATACCTTTTGTCGCCCAAGAAAAAGAATCTTTCATTAAAGTTTTCATTGCTAATTTAATACCAGAAAATATTTTCTCTGCATTAAATACAGGCAGCAGTTTAAAAGTTCTATTTTTTACTATCTTATTCGGTTTGGCAGTGGGTTCGTCTAATAAAGTTTCATCGCATTATCTACTAACATCCTTAGATTCAGTCTATTTAGCGTTTGCCAGAATGGTGCATTGGCTAATGTATTTTCTTCCATTTGGTCTTTTAGGCTTAATAGCGAACGATGTGTCGCAGGTAGGGATAAGCGTTTTAATAGCAATGATAAAATTTGTGCCGGTGGCATTGCTGGCTTTTTTTCTGCTATTTATCTTGAGCAGTCTTATTATGTGGCGACGCACAGGTTCATTTTCCAAGCCGCTTTACGCTCTTAAGGATCCCGTTATTATGGCATTGGGGACCGGTAATTCTCTGGCTTGTTTGCCCTCAACCTTAACCGCCATGCATGAAGAACTGGGTTATGACAAGGACACGGTTGACTTGCTGGTGCCGCTAACATTTACGATATGCAGGACCGGACCTACCCTGTACTTTGCGCTGGCTGCTTTATTTGTCGCACAATTTTACAATGTCGAGTTGGGAGTAGTCGGATTTATAACCGTGATTGTCAGCTCTATTTTTGCGGGTTTGGCAACTGCCGGCGCCTCAGGTATTGTTTTATTATCCATGTTAAGTTTGGTATTAACGCCTTTAAACCTCCCTGTGGAGGCAGTATTAATATTGTTTATTGTTATTGACCCTATTGTCGGTCCATTTCGCGTATTAGCAATGGTACATACCGCTTGTGCTATCGTAACTTTAATTTTGCCTAAACAGCATAAAGTACAAGTGATAGCTAAAGCGGTGGTTCCTGCCGAGTTAAATAGCTAATTATATTGCTGTAATAATGCTAACTTCGGTCGTTGTTAGTCAAAACCTTTTAATTGGTAGCACTTACTTAACGAAACGATTTGTCCGTGCTTCTGTGTCGGGTAAAACTTCAAATATGTCAACTGGATGTAAAGTATTACCTCCGAAGCTATAGTTTCTTATTTTATGAGTTATTGAAGGCAATTTAAATTTTTTATATTTTTCAAATGCCAGGTGACAACAATATTCATTATGGGGAATAGGTATTTTCTTTAATCCCCATTTTTTATTATCAACAACAGCGTAGTCTTGATAGCTAATAATATCTTTAGGAGGTATGTTTAATCCCCGGCCATCGGCTTTCATTACGCTTTCTTTAAGAGTCCAGTAATGATAGAAACGGCTAATGGGCGCTTTATCATGGATAATATTATGCCATTCACTGTTTGACATGAAATCACTATAATAAATCATCTCTATGTCTTTAATATATTCTATATCTATTCCGATGCGTCCGTTTTCTGAGAGAGCGCATAATACATAAGCTTCCGAGTGCGATATGTTAAAGTCGATATTAGAATCAATTGAAGGTCGATTATAGTTATCAAGTTTCAAAGACTCCAGGCAGGATGAAGGGTAACCTGCTTCCAATAAAGCCAGTTTCAATAGAACTCGGCCAAATAGCGCTGCATGCCTGTCCTGCCATCGATGATACCGCAAAATTTTTTGTTGTATTTCGTTAGGTAGTAGATCGCAGTACATGCGCCACTGCTCATCGGGTAGCGGGTTGCCAAACTGGTAGCAATAGATTTTAATCATAATATGAGGTGCGTTAATCCTTTTTGACGACAATTACAGCGGAAATAATATAACATCAACACTTTAACACTTTGTAAAGCCATGGGTTTCAGCATTATTTAAAATCATATCCATAGGGTGAGTGATCAGATATTCGTTGCCATCAACTTCTTATGCGTAATTATCATGGAATTGTTTTTAAAAATAGTTTTTCGTAGGAGATTTTAAGGTTGAGCTAAAATTTTTGAAGTGAAGAAGCTAATGATTAATTTAAAAGCGCCGCTTCCATAAAATATATTACTTGTAGTGCTATTTTTTATGTTAGATATGTGATTTTTTGTATCGACCTTGAAATAACGTTACTGTTAATTGAATGCATATCCAGATAAGCTATGATAAGTTGTCCAATATGTGGCTCAGTTGGTTATACTAAAATGATAGAGCGCTATGATACAAACTTTTCAGTTATAGGCATATGCTTGATAGAGATTTAAGGAGATAGCGTGGCAATCAAACAGTTAAATTCCTTCAATTAGCCGATTTGTAATACAGTCATGTTAGTATGCATAGAAGGGTGAGTCTTACAGAGAGGTAGTTGAGTTAATTTGCCTTGCTACTATGCTGATCGTCGAGGTAGGGTATCTTTTCATTATATTGTGGGTTTCCGTTATGCAAAAAAAGAATGAAAACTGCAGAACATTATTAAAAATTAAAGATATATTCTATGTTATGAATGATTAATGGAGCCTGTATCTGCATGTTTTTGAATATTGAATAACTGGCCGAGGTCATAGGGAAGTATTCCGGCATATTTTTGACTTCAAATGGAACTGCGAGCTAGATGCTATATTTACATTAGCAATGCCAAAATATTAATATCTTATTGATGTATTTTATCGATATTTATGGAACCATTAAGTATTTTAAGGTGTAATATCCTGTATTGGTAAAGCTGAATCTTTACAATATATGGATTAGTCTTTATTATTAATGACCTGGCGCTAGGCTAATTTGTTCCTTTGAAGCTGAAAGACTTAAAATTTAGGAGTTTATTTTTTAAGTTATTTTGAATAAATGAGCCGAGTAGCTGTTTTAATTTTATATGGCATATAATAAGCTGGTGGCTTATGATTGAACTCATTTTTATTCAAAGTGCTTTAATTTTTCGCTTAAAAAAAATATTTTATTAATTTATTTACAATGAGTTATAGTAAATCGACTCTGAAAGTTTAGTAATTGAATTGTTTGCAGGTGTGTTGCTTGATCATACATTTGAATTAGTCCGGTCGGTTTGGTTCATAATTATTTAAGTTTTCGTAAATTTTATGGATTATTGAATTTTTGTGATCTTTATCTCGTTTTGGGCGTCGATCCACGAGCAGGGCAAGTTATAATTGCTTTGGCTTAATCCTTAATTAATAACAGGTACTTGTCCGTTGCGGGGCATTTTTTGCAAGAAGATAAAGGAATCATCACAGTGAAAATTAAATCTTTATTTGCTGTTACGTTGTTTGTCGGGTTCAGCCAAACTTGGGCCGCTCCTTCTGTTTCCGATAGGATCACTGTTGACTCAGTGTATAGCGAATCAGCTAACAGCGTTACTCTTCCGATAGTCGATCTAGCATCAGGGCGTTTTAGTACTGAATTATTGTTCGGTGCTTTTATAACGCAGGCAAACGGTAGTTTACTCAGCTCTGTTACTATAAATCCACTAATATCTCTTAATGATTCTAATGAAATCGTGATGGATAAAGGCTTTGATCCGGTGATTGCCGACAAGTTGAAAACCTTTTTACAAAGGCATGTCACGGAATTGGGTAAGCCCGGCGCTATTATTAGAGTGGATATGAATGGGAAAGTTTGGCGTGGTGTGATCGGTAAGAAACGTGTTGATTCGGATGAGCTGCTGAATTTTTCCGATAGACACCGAATAGGCAGTCTTACCAAAACGTTTGTAGACAGCACTATAATGCAACTGGTAGATCAAGGGGTATTAAATCTTGATGCAACGATTGACACTTATATCCCTGACGTAACTATTCCAAATAAAAGTAAAATTACAATCCGCCACTTAATTGCGCATAGAACCGGTTTGTTTAACTATGTAATTGATTATAATTTTACCGGAATTCAAAAAGCTTTGGCGGTTGATCCATTAAAGGTTTATAAGCCGACGGATTTGCTGGCTATTTCGAACAGTCAGCCGGTGAACCATGAGCCGGGAGCAAGGTATCAATATTCCAATACAGGCCTGATTTTAGCCGGTTTGATTATTGAAAAAGTGACCGGCAAATCTATAATTCAAGCAGTTCATGACTATACCGTCAAGCGCTTGGGATTGTTTCGAACCGAGTTTCCGCTGGACCCCGGTATTCAATCCAATTATATGCACGGTCACGCGGATTTTAATGGCGACGGCAAGTTAAGTTCATATAACGGTAACGAAAGACAGACTCCATATCTTGATCCTAATAATGGCAGTACAATTCCGGCATTCCCTGCGCAAGAGATCGTGAGTTATCTTGATCCTTCGGCATCCTGGGCGGCCGGCGCGATGATTTCCAATCACGATGACTTGGCAAAATGGATAAAAGCCTATGTAGATGGCGATTTGCTGACCAATAAAACATTACAGAGCCAAGTGCTTAGCGATTGTCTGCCTTCAGCCCCTGATTATGGCGCTTCTTATTGTTTGGGTATGGTCAAGGTAACATGGCCGTTTAATACGACCGATCCGACTAAATGGTGGTTCGGCCATTTAGGTCAAATTAACGGTTACGATAATGCGGTATTCCGTAATACCAGTAAAAATATTACGATCGGCATGACTAATAACAACTATTTTATAGGCACGGATGCTAATCTTGGCACCGGTGTTTTAATCTTCGATTTGTTGAATATTGTCGATCCGCTGCCTGCAAGCACAACGACTGCTAATGCCGGATTTATGCGTCCGCCGTTGAATCCTGAAGACTTAGGCGGTCAATAAGTAAAAAATGCCATGTATAAGGTAGAAGTAGTCTTCTGCCTTGCTGTCTCTTAATTAATCATTGCCGTGCAAGAATTTTCTATCAAAAATTTAGTAGAGCTATTCCGTTATAGAGCGCAACAAACACCCGATCAAACGGCTTATACCTATCTTAAAGAAGGTATCGTTGAGGAAGGGCGGCTAAGCTATGCCGAGTTGGATTGTAAGGCGAGAGCGGGCGCGGTTGTAATCAGGCGTTATGTGCCTACAAATGGCCGGGTGTTGCTACTGTATCCGCCCGGCATCGACTTCATGGTCGGTTTTGCCGCTTGCTTGTATGCGGGTGTCATCGCGATACCTGCGCCGCCCCCCGATACGGTTCGCCTTAAAAGAACGCTGCCCCGCTTAAAAGCCATCGCCAAGGATGCAGAGGCTAGTTTGGTTTTAAGCAGTGGCGAGCTCATTGAGTCAATTAAACAAAAATCGGCAAATGCAACGCAAGCGGCGATGGAGACTTTTGCCGTCGAGCATTGGTTGGATTATTACGACTTAAATGATGCTTCGGAGGACGATTGGCAGATGCCGGCAATTGTTCCTGATAATCTGGCCTATCTGCAATATACCTCGGGTTCTACAGCGACGCCGAAAGGCGTGATGATGAGCCATGCCAATTTAATGCATCACTTGGCGCAAATTCAGCAAGCCTGGGCTTATGATAAAGACAGCGTTAGCGTCACCTGGATGCCGTATTTTCACGATTACGGACTGGTTGACGGCCTGTTGGAGCCGCTGTTTACCGGAATCCCTTGTTATATCCTATCGCCTCTGACTTTTTTAAAGCGTCCTCTGCGTTGGTTGCAGGCGATTTCCAAATACCGCGGCACGCACACGCAAGCGCCTAACTTTGCTTATGCTTATTGCCTGGAAAAAATCAGCGACGAACAACTTAAAGAACTGGATTTAAGTTGTCTCAAAGTGGCCAGCAATGGCGCCGAGCCGGTCCGAATGGAAACGGTCGAAGCATTCAGCAAACGCTTCACCACATGCGGCTTTCGTGCCGAATGTTTGTATCCGGCTTATGGCTTGGCCGAGGCGACTTTATTGGTCGCAACCAAGCCGCACGGCGTTTTGCCTTTGTTCCATCAATTAAACGCCGAGCAGCGCCAGGATGATAACATTCAAGGCACTATCGTCAGTTGTGGACCCCCGATCGGAATAACCGAGGTTAAAATCGTTAAACCGGGCAACATGACGCTTTGCGAGGAAAACGACATCGGAGAAATATGGATCAAAGATCCCGGTGTTGCTCAAGGCTACTGGCAAAACGAACACGCGACAAATGATACGTTTCATGCCTATACCAGCGACGGGCAGGGACCTTATTTGCGTAGCGGCGATTTGGGGTTTTTACGCGGCGGCGAGTTATTTATTACCGGCCGATTGAAAGATTTAATCATCATTAACGGCGTCAATCATTACCCGCAAGATATCGAATGGACGGTGATTCAGGCGCATTCGGCGCTACGTCCCGAACATGCAGCGGCGTTTTCGGTGATGGTCGATGATCAGGAGCGTCCGGTTGTCGTGGTCGAACTAAACCAAAACAACGACGACTCTCAAGCAATCGTTCAAGCGATCCGTACCGCTTTGGCCGAGGCGCATGAACTGGAAGTTTATGCGGTAGCCTTGCTAAAAAAAGGCACTATCCTCAAAACCTCCAGCGGAAAATTGCAAAGGTACGGTTGTAAGCAGGCATTTTTACAAGAACGCCTTGAGACCCATGAACTTTGGCAACAGCCAAACGCGGTAAAAACAAATACAGTCAGCGCAGGCACTTTGGCTGATTGGCTGGTGGCGAAACTTGCAGAAGCGTTAGGCATTGCCACGGAAACGATAGACGTCGACCAGGTTTTCTCAGTCTATGGGCTTTCGTCCCGGCTTGCTGTCAGCCTAGTCGGCGAATTGGAAGATTTCTTAGCGGCTAACGGCAGCAAAGACTTGGAATTATCGCCGACTTTATTATGGCAATATCCGACCGTCGCAACCTTAGCCGCATTCGTGCAAACGCAGCTACAAAGTTTCGCGCCTGTGCCGCGCACAACACAGGACCATAGTAGCTTGGATCAAGCCCCGATTGCGGTAGTGGGCATGGGCTGCCGTTTTCCCGATGCCGACAACCCGGACGAATTCTGGCAGCGGTTGGTCGACGGTCACGATGCGATCAAGGATATTCCGACACAGCGTTGGGATGCGGATAGCTATCCGCAAATCAATACCCGCCGCGCAGGCCTTTTAAATCATGTCGATCTGTTCGACGCCGAGTTTTTCGGTATTGCCGACAAAGAAGCCGATGCGATGGATCCCCAACAACGTCTGGTGCTTGAAGTCGCTTACGAAGCACTGGAATATGCCGGCATAGCGCCTGAAAGTCTGGCGCAATCCGAAACAGGGGTATTTATCGGCATCAGTACCGACGATTATGCGGCCTGGCAATTGAGTTCAACCGATGCAATCGACGCCTATGCGAGTACCGGCAAGACCTTCAGCATCGCCGCTAACCGACTTTCATACATCCTAGATTTACACGGCCCCAGCATGGCTGTCGATACCGCGTGTTCGTCGTCGCTGGTCGCCATTCATCAAGCCTGCCAGAGTTTACGCCAGCAAGAATGCTCGCTTGCGCTAGCGGGCGGAGTGAATCTGGTATTGTCTCCGCAAATGATGGTGGCTCTGTCGTCCGCCAATATGCTGTCGCCGGACGGGCAATGCAAAACGTTCGCCGCCGATGCCGACGGCTATGTGCGCGGTGAAGGCTGCGGCGTGGTCGTATTAAAACGCGTGGAAGATGCCGAACGTGATGGTGATCCAGTTTTGGCCGTGATCCGCGGTTCCGCAGTTAACCAGGACGGCCGCAGCAACGGCCTGACTGCTCCGAATATGAACGCCCAACAAAGTGTCATTAGAAAAGCCTTGGCCAATGCTCAAGTCAAGCCCGAAGCCGTCAGCTATATCGAAGCGCACGGTACCGGCACGCCGTTAGGCGACCCGATAGAAATGGACGCTTTATTAAGTGTGTTCCGGCAAGCTCCGGAATTGAACGTAGGCTCGGTAAAAACCAATATCGGCCATTTGGAAGCCGCGGCCGGTATCGCCGGTTTGATTAAAGTAATCCAGTCATTGCGTCATCAAACCATACCCGCGCATCTGCATTGCCATACTCGCAATCCGTTGATTAAACTGGACGGCAGCGGTTTTAGCATTCCTGCAAAAACGCAGCCTTGGCTGGCTGAACAGCGGATAGCCGGAGTCAGCTCATTCGGTTTCGGCGGTACTAATGCCCATATCGTGGTTTCCGAAGCAAAAAACCGGGAACTTCGAACGATAGAAAGCGAAAAAACTCAATTGCTCGCAGTCTCGGCCAAGAGCGCCGATGCATTGCAACAACTGCTACAGCGTTATATCGATTTTATTAAATTCCGTCCGCAACTGAATCTTGCCGATTTATGCTACAGCGCGGCCTTGGGCCGTAGCGATTTTAATTTTCGCACTGCGCTGGTAGCCGATACGGCATCGGATTTACTCGACGCACTGCAAAACGAAGTAGCGAAAGCGTTTACAACTGTTGCGAAGACTTCGCGCAAAATCGCATTTTTATGCACCGGGCAGGGCGCGCAAACCCGGCAAATGGGCTTGCTGTTATACCAGACCGAAGCGGTTTTCAAAGCCGCGATCGATACCTGTGAACAGTTGTTGGCCGATGAACTGGAGCTGGCGTTAACGGAGGTCATGTTCAATGACGACGATTATTTGCTGAATCAAACCGGTTATACACAACCGTTATTGTTTTCTCTGCAATATGCGCTGGGGAAACTGTGGCAAAGTTGGGGCGTTCAACCGGATATTTTGCTGGGCCATAGCGTCGGCGAATATGCGGTCGCCTGTTTGGCCGGCGTTTTCGAATTGAAGGATGCGATCAAATTGATTGCTGCGCGCGGGCGCCTCATGCAGGCGTTGCCGGCCAACGGCAGTATGGCGGCTGTGTTTGCGGAAGCCGGAGCGGTCGAAGCCGCGATAGCCAAAGTAAATGGGCGGGTTGTGATTGCCGGATATAACAGCCACCGCTTGCAAGTCATTTCCGGCGAGAATGACGCTATCGCAGCCGTATGCGAAACATTGCACGAACAAGGCTTCAGCTCGCAGCCATTGGTAGTATCGCATGCGTTCCATTCGCCGTTGATGCAGGACATGTTGGCCGCGTTTTCCGAAGTCGCGAATAGCTGCAATTACCATCAGCCTAACATCGCTATCATCTCCAGCTTGACCGGAAAACGGATCGATACGGAAATGAGTTCGCCGGATTACTGGATTTCGCACATCATCGAGCCGGTCCGCTTCTCGTCAGCCGTGGCCGCCTTGTTGGAGGAAGGCTGCGATATCGCGATTGAAATAGGCCCGCAACCCCATGCTTCGGCAATGGCGCAGAAGGCAACCGGCGCGGAAGCCGTACAATGGCTGCCCAGTTTAAAACGAGGCGCTGGGGATAGGGATGTGTTGCTGTCGGCCGTAGCCAAGCTCTATCAACAAGGCATTAATATCGACTGGCGCGGCATGTACGGCGCACATGCGTGTCAACGCCTGAACGGTCTGCCCAGTTATCCGTTCCAGCGGCAACGTTACTGGCTGGATACGCAGCCGGTGTTTTTCAGGGACGCGGCCGGTCCTTTGCCTGATTTGCTAAACAAGCTGATCAAGCAAGCGGAACAAGCGCCTCAACTTTATTATCAATGGCATTGGCAGCTTGCACCGGTAATATCGGATGAATCATCCAAAGCGCAAACGTGGCTGATTTTTTCAGACCATAGCGGCATCGCGGCTGAACTACTCGAAACGTTGATAGGCGCAGGCCATCGTTGCCATCTGGTGTTTCCGGGACCTGAGAACAGCCTGTTAGCGTCAGGCCATGGTTGGCAGATAGAGCCGACTGCATCAGGCTTGCGCTATTTGCAACAGCAACAGCTGCCTGAAGTGCGAGTCGTCCATCTATGGAGCCTGGACCTGAGCGTCGACTTGCAAGCCGACAATGTTATACAACAACAGGCATTGTCGTGTTTCAACGTAATGCATATCCTGCAACAATTGCCGGTACACAGTTTGTGGCTGGTAACCAGGCATGCCTATGCGTTGAACGAAGGCGAGAATATCCAGCCGAATCAAGCGCCGCTATGGGGTATGGCGAAAGCCATTGTCCTGGAATATCCGAAGGTTTTTCGTGGAATGATCGATATCGGCACCGATGGAGATGTCGTGCCGTTAGCAGCCGAATTAAATACAAAAAATACCGAGTTGGCAGTCGCGCTAAGAGGCGATCAGCGTTATGCCGGTCGTCTGCTGCCTTATCAATTAGCCCAAACCGGGCAAGCATCGAACATCATAAAAGGCGACGGCACTTACCTGATCAGCGGCGGCTTAGGCGCATTGGGCCTGCAAATAGCCAAACGTTTGGCCGAGTTGGGCGCAAAAGACATAGTCCTGCTGGCCAGACGGCCGGTCGGGGATGAGCACCGGCCTATGCTGGATCAATTAAGCAAGCAGGGCTGCCGCGTGCATACTTTGCAAGCCGATGTTGCTTCCCTCAAGGATATGCAGACTGTCGCCGAAAAGCTCAAACAATTGCCGCCGCTATCGGGTATTATCCATGCCGCCGGTGTGGCAAACGATAAGCCGCTGGCCGAATTGACCGAACAGGATTTTATCCAGACCCTGAGGGCAAAAGTGCAAGGCGCCTGTTTGCTGCATGAATTAAGCCTTGATTTGAAGCTGGATTTCTTTTGCCTGCTATCTTCTATCGCCTCGGTCTGGGGCGCGAAACAACGCGCCCACTATGCGGCCGCCAACCAATTCCTGGATGCGTTAAGCGCTTATCGCCGGCAACAAAGCCTGCCGGGGCTCAGCTTGAATTTCGGGCCTTGGCAAGGCGACGGCATGGCTTCCGGTTTGGCAGGGGAACTCGCGCAAAGCGGTATCAGGGCCTTGAATCCGGAGCAGGTTTTGGCCGCGTTGCCGCAAATCTTGTCCGAGCCGGCATCGCAAATTATTGTAGCCGACGCGGATTGGTCCATGCTGTCTGCGCTGTTTGCCGGTTATGCCGGAGCAGGATTATTCGAACATTTGCTCAACGCAACTGACACATCCGGTATTGTCGAGCAAATTGATCGTTTCCTTGATGAACTGCGTCGTGCGCCGAAAGACCGGCAACAGACACTGCTATCCGAACGCTTACAAAGCGAACTGAAGCAAACGCTGGGTTTGAAAAACAACAAAGTTGTCGACACCGAACGCGGTTTTTTCGAAATGGGCATGGATTCGTTGATGGCCGTGCAATTCAGAACGCGCCTTGAAAACCTGTTAAGCCTCAATTTACCGGCAACCTTGGCGTTCGATTATCCTAACATTCAGCAGTTAACGGTTTTTCTGTCAGCCGAACTTTTACACGAACAAACAGCGGTAGGCAATATTCCGGAAGTTGCGGATAATGATCAGCTTGCGTTAGCAATCGACTTTGAATTGACTGCCTTGGAAAACTTATTACGGGATCTAGCCTAATGGACGCAACCAACGACGCTTCGGCCCGGCGGATTTTAAATGCGCTTAAAAATGCGCGGGAAAAGATCGAGCAATTGCAACAGACTGACCGGGAAGCTATTGCGATTATCGGCATCGGTTGTCGTTTTCCGGGCGGAGTCGACAGTCCTGAAAGCTATTGGCAGCTGTTATCCGAAGGTAAGGATGCCGTTGTCGAGGTGCCCGCGCAACGTTGGGACAGTCAAAGATATTACCATCCGGAAGCCAATAAACTCGGTTTTACCAACACGACGCGCGCAGCGATCCTCGATCATATCGACCAGTTCGATCCGCAGTTTTTCAATATCTCGCCGCGTGAAGCGGTTAATCTCGATCCGCAGCAACGCTTGGTTTTGGAAACGGCTTGGGAAGCCTTGGAACGGGCAGGGCAGATGCCCGACCGTTTGGCGGGGACTCGCGCCGGGGTATTTGTCGGCATTACCGCGAACGATTACAGCCAATTGTCCGATGACATTGCGCGATACGATGCGTATTTCAACAGCGGCAACAGCCTGAATGTAGCCGCAGGCCGGTTATCCTATACCTTGGGCTTTACTGGTCCGAGCATGGCGGTCGATACCGCCTGTTCGTCGTCGTTGACCGCCGTGCACCTGGCTTGCCAAAGCCTCAAACAGCGCGAATGCCGCTTGGCTTTGGCCGGTGGCGTTAATTTAATGTTGTTGATACAAAATAGCGTTGCTTTGTCCCAAGCGGGCATGCTGTCGCCGGACGGCCATTGCAAAACTTTCGACGGGTCGGCGAACGGCTATGTGCGCGGCGAAGGCTGCGGCATCGTGGTGCTGAAGCGGCTCAGCGACGCGCTGGCCGACC
>Ga0208884_100066_pt1 | contig 96069 bp, 78 predicted proteins | sample LakWasMet68_HOW9_2_FD_183898 | JGI IMG/M metagenome (GOLD analysis project Ga0208884, IMG submission 183898) | Freshwater sediment methanotrophic microbial communities from Lake Washington under simulated oxygen tension - Sediment Metagenome... | ecosystem: Environmental > Aquatic > Freshwater >... | reverse complement strand
ACGACGAAGCCGGCAACCTCAAGACCCGCACCGATGCACGAGGCAAAACCGCTACTTACCGCTACGACAGCCTCAATCGTATCAGCCAGATTGCCTACGACGACCAAACCGTCAACTACACCTGGGACACTTGCGCCAACGGCATCGGCCGCCTGTGCAGCCTCGGCAATAACAACAGCAGCATAACCTATAGCTACGACAACCATGGTCATATCACCAGTAAAACTCAAAGCCAAAACCAAGGCACAACCCAGCTGACCGTCAGCCACAGCTACAATGCCTCAGGACAACGCACCGCCAGCCGCAGTCCCGGCGGTCAACAGATCGACTACCAGTGGAATGGCAACCGTATCAACGCAATACTGATCAACGGCCAGCCGCTGCTCAGCCAAATCAGTTACGAACCCTACGGCCAAGTCAACGGCTGGCTCTGGGGCAACCACCAACAGAACGAGCGCTTTTACGACCTCGTCGGTCGTCCCGTGATCATCAGCATGGGTTTCGATGCTCAAGCCCAACTGCCCGACAGCCGCTACTACGGCTATGATGCTGCCGGGCGGCTGATCAACACCATCGCCGATAGCGATCCTACATTAAACCAGCACCACGAATACGACGAACTCGACCGGTTGATCGGCAGCCAACGCGGCGAACCGGAGCAAAGCCGGATCAGCTACAGTTACGACCTCAGCGGCAACCGTACCGGTAAGCTGAAAGACAACATTACCCAGTACACCTACACCACCGACCCGGACAGCAACCGGCTGCAAAGCCAGAGTGGTGCACAGATCGTCAACTACAGCTACTACCCAGCCGGCAACCTGACCGGCGACGGCACCTTCATCCACAGCTACAACGCGGCCGGACGGCGCATCGCCACTACGAACACCGCAACAACGCAAACCAGCTACTACAGCTACAATGCCCTCGGCCAGCGCGTGACCAAAACCGTCAACGGCAACACCATCCAGTACTTCTATGACGAACAAGGCCACCTGACTGGCGAATACGACGCAGCCGGGCAATTGCTCCAGGAAATCGTCTGGCTCGGTGACTTGCCGGTCGCTGTGCTGAGACCTGCGACCAGCCCAACCGCAACGCCGGACATTTACTACATCCATGCCGATCACTTGGGCACGCCGAGAGCCATCACCCGGCCCAGCGACAATCGAGTCGTCTGGCGCTGGGAGTCCGAAGCCTTCGGCAATAATTTGCCGGATCAGAATCCTTCTGGACTCGGCAATTTCACCTTTGACCTGAGGTTTCCGGGGCAATATTATGACCAAGAAACCGGGCTGTTTTATAATTACTTTAGGGATTACAATCCGGCTACTGGGAGATATATTGAGAGTGATCCGATTGGGTTGCGGGGCGGAATTAATACCTATGGTTATGTGAGGAGTAATCCATTAAATTCAATTGATCCGTTTGGATTAGATGCTATTTATATCAATTACGACTACTATCCTGTAACTACACCGTTTGGAAAAGTACCTCTGGGGCATGGTGCGGTTGTTTCTGTTGATCCTAGCTCTGGAGATACCAAATATTACGAATTTGGCCGTTATGGTGACGATAATGGAGTCGTTCGTGGCGGAAAAATTCCGAACGTTTCCTTTGGAGAAGATGGTTTACCTACAGAAGACTCACTCGACCATCTTTACGATTTCCTATCGCATAACTTTGGGCATGATGTTCATGTAACTGGAACGTACTATCCAAACTCTGATTACAAAGGAACAATTAATTTTGCTGAAAAGTTTAAGCAACAGCATCCTAAATACGATTTGTTTAACAATAATTGTAAAACTTTTAGCAAAGCGGCTGCTACCGCTTGTCAGGAGGGCGCTTCATGCAAGTAAGTATGCGTATTTTTTGGGTTATATGTGTTCTTCTAACTGGGATTATTCTTTGGTTGATTTTTATAATCATTGATCAATCTGTGACACTTGATTATCAAAACCAGCATGCAAGTCGCATCGTCGAGCAACGCAATCTGTTAGTACAAGTTGTAAATTCAACCTGTATTGGTACACCAGAGAGCAAAGTGCGCGATTTGATTAACTCGTTGGTAAAGGATTCCAGTTTCGAAAAAGGAAAAAATGAGATAGTAGCAGGGCAAATTATGTTTTTCTTTAAAGAGGGTAGGTTTATTCGCATTGAAGCTGATAGTGAGTAAAGTAACAAGAATGTGGGATGAAGCTAGAAAATTTAGGTTTGACACTGCGTCAGCAGGTTTAGCCAACAAGTTACACAGACTACAAGGACATAGAGAGGGCCGTAGGGCGGATTCGCATCAGCAATCCGCCATGATCGGGATAATCAAATCCGGTTTGTGATCGGACTTTTCCAAGCGAATGTTCTTTACGGCCAATTGTTTTCTATGTTGTGCGTAGATTGGCGGTTTGCTGCCGCAAATCCGCCCTACAGTTCTACTTAAGCATTTGTGACAGATATGCCATGAAGCCGCATATAAAAAAATACGGTGTAAAAGGTATCTTGATACGAATATGAGATTCAAACGTTATAGTTGAGTCAATCAATCTTCAGCACCTTGGCTCCGCGAATTTTTCCGGTTTTCAGTTCAATCAGCGCTTCATTGGCCTGTTCCAATGTAAACGCCTGAATTTCAGGCTGGAGTTTCATTTCAGCCGCCAAGTCCAGGAATTCAGTTACGTCAGTTCGAGTGATATTGGCAACACTCTTGATCTCTTTTTCCTGCCAAAGATGCAGGGGATAATCCATATTCAGCAAGCTTCGTTTGTCGCCTTCCTTGCGGATCGCATTGATCACCAGCCTGCCGCCGGAGTCCAGGTTTGCCAAGGCTTCAACGACAGGTTCCCATACCGGTGTGGTGTCGATGATAGTGTCCAGTTTATGCGGGGCTCGTTCGATAGTATCGCCTGTCCACACTGCGCCGAGTTCTTCGGCAAACGCTCTTTCTTTGGCGCTTCGGGCAAAAACATAAATTTTGCAATTCGGATATTGGTGCTGCGCCATTTTTAACACCAGATGCGCTGATGCGCCAAAGCCGGTCAGTCCCAGCCTTTGGCCGTCTTTTAGGCCCGTCAAGCGTAGTGAGCGATAGCCGATTGCACCGGCGCAAAGCAAAGGGGCGGCTTGCAGGTCGGAAAAAACTTCAGGAATTGCATAGACGAAAGCTTCATCAACAGTTATATATTGGGCATAGCCGCCATTGGCATCGCGACCTGTCGCTTTGAAATACAGGCACAGGTTTTCACGGCCTGTCAGGCAAAATTTACACGCACCGCAAGCAGAGAAAATCCATGCAACACCGACCCTGTCACCCAATTTAACAGTGCTGACTTTACTGCCGACGGCTTCGATCCGGCCTACCACTTGATGTCCGGGAATTATCGGTAAATGCGGCGGCGGAGTGCGTCCTTCAATTTCGTCCAATTCGGTATGGCAAACCCCGCAAGTTAAAACTTTCAGCAAGACTTCCTGTTCACCGGGAACCGGAACCGGCATATCCATCAATTCCAGCGGCGTGGGATGTTCTTGAAGGTTACAGAGCGCTTTTAATACCATGGCTTTCATTAATCTCACTCCATACGCATTAATTTTAAGCGTGAAATCCATTTATTCAACAAAGTCTGTTTGCGGCCTAGACTTTACTGGCGTTTCAACTCCTGACTGTTCAAAGCAAGCTTTGAACTCCAGCAATAATAGGCGTCAAAGTTCGCTTTGGATATACAAATCTGTTTTGTTTCGCAGCAACAAGATAAAACCGAATGGCCGGTTTGTTCAAGTGATTTAATCTTTAGCTGCATTTTGCTACGGCTTTGTGTTCAAAGCCATAAGTAATGTCACCAATTGAAACTTTATTGGAGCCATGTTTGAATCACGGTTCGTGTTGCTGGAAATAACCATTCATGCCGTGAATGGTTATAGAGCATTCCCACGAAGACCGTGAGAACGATAAATACACCCGGGAGCACAATTGATGAGCGGTCTGCAACGCATGCTGGACGATATCGAAATGGAAGTTAACCTGACCCGTCATCTGATCGGCAAGGATGCCTTGGACGACAGAGTCATGGCGGCTATAAAACAAGTGCCGCGGCATAAGTTTTTGCCTGCGAATCTTCGCTTTCTTGCCTATGATAACAGCCCGGCACCGATCGGTTCGGGACAGACCATTTCCCAGCCTTATATTGTTGCGCTGATGACCGACTTATTGAATACTCAGCCTACCGATACCGTTTTGGAAATCGGTACCGGTTCCGGCTATCAGGCGGCGATTCTTTCGAAACTGGTTAAACAGGTTTATTCGCTTGAAGTCATAGAAGAGCTGGCCGATAAAGCCAGTCTCCGATTTAAAAAGATGGGCTATAACAATGTCACGGTTAAAACCGGCGACGGCCACTTCGGCTGGCCGGAACATGCGCCTTTTGACGGCATCATGGTTACCGCAGCTACGCCGGATATTCCACAGCCTCTCATTGATCAATTGCGCACAGGCGCTCGCCTGATTATTCCTGTCGGTTCGCCTTACAACCATCAGGAATTAACGGTTATAGAAAAACAGGCCAACGGTAAAACTAAGAACCGTAGTATTTTGAGTGTCGGTTTTGTACCGCTTACCGGCGGTCATTACACGGAAGCAACCGGTAAAGATACGGACTGAGGTGACCTGCATTATGAATATTGATCATGATATAAAAAAACCCTCGCTGGCCGAGCAAGGACGTGAACGTATTGAGTGGGCACTGACTGAAATGCCGGTAGTGAGCGCGATTCATGACCGCTTTGCCAGACAACGGCCATTGGCGGGCGTCAAGATCAGCGGTTGCCTGCATATCACTAACCTTAATTCCGAAGCAGACAGGGTGAGTAGCCCCGATATTTTGTAACTTTTAAAAGTTTTTATATCAATCAGGAGAACGACTATGACTCAAATAAACCAAGAACAAAGCGTTACAGGTGATGTACGGGAAGCGGTTAGGTCTGGAACCGATGTTCACCAGCAAGTTAAGGATATAACGTTAAAAGCGCTGACCAACGGGGAGCTGGATATGAAAAATATCAAGAACGTTACTGAAGCGGTTGCTAAAGGTATTGATGAAGGCATAGCGGGCCAGGATGAGCATGCCAAAGGAACTTTTACCCATGCGGTCACGGCATTGGACGATGCGCTGGCGATTGCGACAGAAGCATCGACACTGGCCATTCAAGAAGCGGCTTCCAAAGTGACTTCCCAGCATGATTTTAAGGATGCGATTAAAGACATACAGAGCATGGAACACTTGTTTATCGATACCTTGGAGAAAGTCGCCAAAGGCGGCACTCAGGTTACTGCCGACATTGTTAACGATTTTATTGCTCATGCGCATAAAAGCGGAACGGCAGTCGGCAAACAAACATTCACCGCCTTGAAAGCGCTTAAAGACTTGCCGGATATCAGTACGGAAGTCATTATCTCCGGTACGGTTGCTACGGCTTCAACTCTAGCCAAAATAGGTAGCGGTATTTTATTGGGCATTGCAGAAAGCCTACAGCCGACTCATTCCAAAAAATAAAATTCAGCAGTGCAGCATGTTATGGGAAATGTTTAACGCAGTCAGGGATCTGGGCAGGGCTCATGATATTGCGTCGGTATTAATCCGCTACGGCTTCGGCGGCTTTGTTCGCGGATTGGGAATGGGCAAGGCAATAGAACGCGCGGGCAGGATGCTGCATTGGGAGCATGTCGAAGACTATGTAAAACTCGATACGCCGCAACGCATACGTCATGTGCTGGAAGAGCTGGGACCTACTTTCATTAAGTTGGGACAAATTCTTGCGACACGCGTTGATTTATTCTCCCCGCAATATATCGCCGAGTTTGAAAAGCTCCAGGACCAAGTGCCTCCGATGTCGCTTGAGGAGCTGCTGCCCCAGCTTGAAGAAGACCTTGGCGGTAGTATTGATGAAATTTTTTCAGAATTCGAAAGAGAACCGGTGGCGGCAGCTTCAATTGCCCAAGTTCATAAAGCCGTGCTCAAGGACGGAACACCGGTTATTTTAAAAGTTCGCAGACCCGGTTTGCGCAAACTCATTGAGGCCGACTTACGCCTGTTACACCGTATTGTTGACATTGCCGAATCCGAATCGCCTGAGCTTCGCCGGTTTCATCCGAAAGAAGTCCTGCGCCAGTTTAACCAGTCATTACGACGGGAGCTCGACCTTGCCGCTGAATGCAGGAATGCGGAGCGGGTAGCCGCCAACTTGGTCGATGATCTGAATATCAAGATTCCTAACGTCTATTGGCAATGGACTTGCGAAAGGCTCAATGTGCAGGAATATATTCAAGGCATTCCAGGCCGGGATCTTGCGGCTGTCGAACAAGCGGGGCTGGATAGGAAACTGCTGGCCGAGCGAGGTGCCGGAGCGGTCATGAAAATGATTATGGAAGACGGTTTTTTTCATGCCGATCCGCATGCCGGTAACGTATTTTATCTGGACGATAATAAACTCGCATTTATCGATTTCGGCATGATCGGCCGTTTAACCGAAGATCGCAGGGAGCAGGTTGTCAGCTTGCTGTACGGCATGACCAATCACCTGCCGGTTAAAGTAGCCGAAATACTGGAAGACTGGTCGGACAATATTCATACCGATGAGCAAGTGCTGACTATCGATATAGAAGCTTTTGTCGATCAATACAGCTCGCTGGCGCTCAAAGATTTAAGTCTTACCGGTATGATGAGCGACCTGATGGCCATATTAAGAGATCATAAACTGATACTGCCGGCCGACCTTGCCTTGTTGATCAAAGCATATATCACTATGGATGGTTTCGGCAGGCATCTTAATCCGGAATTTAATACACTGATTTTTGCCGCTCCCTATCTCCAAAAAGTCATGGCGGAACGGTATAAGCCGGAAGCTATGGCTCAACGCGGATGGCGCAACCTGATCGGTGTTGTCGATCTGTTATCAAGCCTGCCCAAAGACCTGCGTAAATTGTTGCGGGCATCAAGGAAAGGGGCCTTTCAGATTGATATCAACGTTAAGCGTCTGGGGCAGTATGTTAGTTATATCGATAATGCGATTAGCCGGTTAACCATGGGCATAGTGACAGCCGCGCTTATTATCGGCTCTTCGATTATTATGACGGTCGAAGGCGGGCCGAAATTATTCGGCTTACCGGCATTCGGGTTTCTGGGATATTCTTTTGCCACTATAGGAGGAATCTGGTTACTGTTTTCCATCTGGAAAAGCGGGCAATGATCCTTGTTTTAATATCCGCGTCCCAAACTTTTAATTTCTTTCAATCTGCCATTTTCGAAACGAAGGTATTGCTTGAATCGGAGGGAACCGAAATTGTATATCCACTCTTCTACTTGAACCTCTTCATATTCTTGCAGATAAAGGGTTCCGTAGGGGTAATTCATCGTTCTGCCGACTATTTTAGAGTGAGTTTCAATTGAATCCGGTTGCCCACAGCGGGCGATTACATCGCTTTTACGGTAGCCCGGCTCAACCAGCTTTTGTCCGCATCGCATAGCAAACGCGGCATCAATACAACATAAACTCAGAACTAAAACCCATGTAGCGCTAATTTTCATTGCGTATACCTTAAAGGATTAGAGTTGACCGCCAAGATGGGCACGATGACAGGAAAACCGGAAATTCATTCCATATTGAAGCAGAATGCCAGTAATGAGAGCATGCCTGACCGGTAGGACTTGATCAAGGAATTTATGCCGGATATTCGAGTGGAAAATGGGATCTACCTTCATAAGGCTCTTTAAGATCATTCCTCCCAATGACAAGACATAGGGATCAAATTATGTTTATCGATGTATGGCGGATAGTAGTTGGGGAGGTGGGGCAAGTGCTTTTCGTTGGCCAATATTTCGACTTGAGACAGATATTGCAATGTCCGTACAAACGGTGCACAATTTGATGTATTGGATTAGGAGATTCCCAATGAATACAACAACCGTCAAAGAAAATCGTCTCAATATTCGATGCGATAATCACGCCAGACAAATGCTTAATAAGGCGGCCGCTTACGCCCATGTCAGCGTTTCAGAGTTTATACTTTCCCATGCCTTGGCTTCAGCTGAACAAGTGATCCAGGCGCATGAATCGATTACTTTAGACCCGGCAGATTTTGAAGCTTTTCTTGCCGCTCTCGATGAACCTGTTCAAGCCAATGCCGCTTTAAACCGTGCATTCGATCGCCATAATGAACAGGTTGAGCGTTGACGACTTATATCATCAGGGCTCATGATGGAAAAGTTAATACAAAAGCCTTTAGTTGCGGACAATTGGCACTGGATGATTATATTCATCGGTATGCTTCACAGGATGTAAAGCGTGATCTTGCAAGAGTTTTTGTCGCTTCGCCGACGGATGATTCAGGCAGTCTGGCCGGTTTTTTCACATTGAGCGCGGGTAGTGTCAATTGCTCGGATTTACCCGAAAAACTGGCGCACAAATTACCGCGATATCCTGTGCCCGTGGCTTTAATAGGTCGTTTAGCAGTCGATCAAGCTTTTCAAGGTAAAGGTCTGGGCTCAATTTTGCTGGCCGATGCGTGCCAAAAAGTAAGACGGGCAAGAAACACTTTAGCTGTGGTTGGGATCATTGTCGATGCGAAAGATGATTCAGCCGCTGCATTCTATCGGCATTTCGGATTTATGGATCTTTTGGGTAAGCCTGGCCGTTTATTGCTGCCTGCCGCAGCGTTTTGCCAGTAAAAGTCGGCTAAGGAATTAAGCAGGGTAGGATACGCTCCGCATATGATTTCCCAATCGCCGCGAAATTAAATAAAGGCACGCAGAGCGTACCCTACCGGCTGATTTGCAGCCGGTATCTATCCGGCTAAAAACGAGCAATGGCAATTGAATGTAACTAGCGTGGTCAATTTACCCCGTAGGATTACTTAATGCTTTTAAGCGGTAGTTCATTTAGACTGGCTATAAATCCAAGCCCGGCTACAACCAGTAATTCCGGTTGTTTCCGAATCATTTTTTGTAACTTCCACCTTAACCAAGCGGACATTTCCAATGAAACAGCTCACACCGGAAGGCCAACAAATAATTAATAACATTGCACAGCGCTACAATTTTAGCCCCGATGCGGTATTCAGCATGTTGCAATCGGTAATCAACGGCAATGGTTCCATGGCCCAGTTTAATCATCCTGAATTTGGCGGCTCCGGCCAATGGATGAAAGGCGGCATGATTATGCTGGGCGATATGTTCAATAATAGCTTGAAAAACAGTGTATCCGGATTGTGCCAGGAACTCTCCAACCTGATAGCCAATCAACCGGACCTCATTCAAAGCGGCAGTTTTCAGTCGCAGCAGCAAGGCTCCCAGCAACAAAACAACTCCGGGTATCATCAACAACAAAATAATTCAGGCCCTACAGGAGCGGTCAGTTTGTTTGTGCCTCCGCCTGCCGGTAGTTCAGGCAATTGGTGGCCCGCAGGCCTGCAATTCCCGAACAGCACCGGTGCGCAAAACAATGTGCGTTATGCGTACTTTGCGACTATTCGACGCCTGGCTATCGAAGTCAACGGCCATGTAACGCTATACGATACACTGGACCATCAGATTGGCGGTTTCTCCCAGCAACAGTCGGTAGGCGGCTCTATTACATTTACCAGCCAATATGGATTGGTTGATGTTAATACGCTCCCAATCATTTCTATCGATAATGTGCCCCTGCAAACGCCGACGCAATCCGAACCGTCTGCTGCAAACCCAGTTCATACAAGCGTTACAGGGCAAGAGGCGGATATTTTCAGCGCTATCGAAAAATTGGCTGGTCTGAAAGATAAAGGCATATTGACCGAGGCTGAATACAATGCCAAGAAAGCGGAGCTGTTAGCCAGGTTATAAGTTTTCCGGTTTATCCGGACGAGCTGAATGCAGTTTTACGAACATATCGAAAGCAAGCCAGAGAAACAGCAAGCCGGGAACGCTTTCGATCATCAAGCCCTTTTTGCTTATCGACCAGGCGCCGGCACCGACGAACGCCAGAGGAAGCACCAGTTTCAAATCGACAGGAAGCCCGGTGGTTACATGGATGCGCCGATTCAGATCGTTTACGGCCGCAACAAATTCCGGAACTTCGCCGTCGTGCCCGGCATATTCATTCTCGTCAATGTTCGGTAAATGCCCTATGGAGTCAATAATCAGATCCATATCTTCCAGCAAACCCAGAATGCCGGACATCGAATGGCGATCGTGATCGTAGCGAACGGTCATGCTACCGCAAGCCGGATTCAGACGGACATCGTTTATTCCCTCTTGCGCCTCCAGATTTTTCCTTATCTCTTCCATTGTTTGTTTATCGCGGTTTTGCGAATGAAGTTTGACGCGGATGCGCCCCGGTATATGGCTCGCCACAATGGCAGATTTGTGTTTGTGGTGTTTGGCATGGTTCATTTCATTCTCCGAAACCTTGATGATAAAAAAGTTCGTCGCTCGGGCAGAATAAGGATTCCAGCATATTGGTCGTATCCGGCTATACAAACAATAAGCTTGATTACGTAAGAGAATGTCTTTGGTTATACAGTCACGCAGGGCAAAAGATGGCAACATTTTTGTCGCCCAATAGGGAAGTTTCCGCAAAAACTTTCAATTTGCCGGACTCTGATTATTTTTCATGTTCTGCTTTGAACTGATCTTTCTCCACGTCGTCGGTTACAGTCCAGACTTCTCCTTTATCATTCAGGTACAGGCGCTTCATTTCTTCCGAAGTGAATGGCCGTGAGCCGATTCTACCCATCACAGCGATTTGCCCACCGGTTTCGTCCACGGCCCTATCACGATCCAGGCCTTTGGATAGCGACAGGGCAGGGCTATCGGAAGGATAGGTGGCGATCAGTTCCGGGCGCGGCTCGGGGCTAAAGCCGTAGAAGCCCGGCTGCGAATCAGGCGAGGTGAGTTGCAGGACGCGCAGTCCGTTTTTCCCGTCGGCGATATAGGCAAACAATGACGCATTGGTCGTGCCGACAACGACATCCCTGGCGTCGTTGATCTGCCCGCCTGCGTTGAATTTTTGCATCAGTTTCGGCCGTTCCGGTTTTTCCACGTCGACAATGGCGAGTCCTTCGGAACCTGCGGCCACATAGGCATAAGTCCGGGCTACATAAATCCGGTTGGCTTGCTTGAGCGGCACCCGCGCATCTTTAACAAATCGCGGTTTGGCCGGATCGGTCACGTCCACAACCTTCAAGCCTTCCGCGTCGGTGACGAACAGGTAGCGAAACTGTAAGGCCGATGCCCGCACGTCGCGCATTGGAATAACCGCTTCCACTTTCGGCTTCAGCGGGTTATCCATATCGAGAATGACCATTCCGACATCAGCGGCGATATAAAAGTAACGGCCGCCGATTGTCAGGTGGCGGGCTCCTTTCAGGATGCCGCTCTCATTCCAGGTCAGCGCGCGTTCAAGAAAATTGTTGCGCGGCTCGCCGTCGGACAGCGTGTTGACGTCGGTCAGTATCAAGCCTTCTTCCGCGTCGGTGATGAATGCGTAATTGTAGATCGGGTGAAACTCCTGCTCCTGGTTGGTCTTGGCTATCAACTCATGCATCTTGTCGCCGGTCATGGCGAAGTTGGGTAGATTCCGGCGTTGTGGATGGATAGGCTGGTTCGTGGGCAGGACCACGCAGGTGGCATTCTTGCTGGCGATACGCGTGCTCTGGCCGAGCGGCGAAACCGGCGCGGTAACGATGCGCTGGGAAACGCCCTTGTTGGCAATGTTGGCGACATCGTAAACCCGCATGCCGTCTTCGCCTTCCGCGATGAAAAGATACTCGCCCCGAAGTTGCAGGCATTGCGCCGGGCCTGAATCATGACCATAAGCATCTTTCAGCACGCGGCCGTTTTGCTGATGCTGCCGGTACCAGTCGGGATAAGCGTATTTATCGAGGAAGCTTCCGACTACCGCCTGGGGTTCGTCCCATTCCGTGACTCGCACCGCAGTGATTTCGTCTTCTGTCCCCAGCCAGGCGTTATAGCCGATGAAGTTGACGAAGTTGGTGCCCTGGAGCAGCAGCTGGGCCATGATCGCGTTATTGTCATTATCTTTGGAGATGTGACAGTCGGTGCAGGTCTTGGTCTCGGTTTTGCGCTCGGTATGCGGGTAATGCGGTGCAAAAGCTTGCGAACTGAAGCCGCTGGCTGCAATCGGCGGTTGCTGTATGTAGAGCATCTCGCGGTTGGCGTTCTGGACACTCAGAACCAATGCCGATGAGGAACGCACCGGCGCGATGCGTCCGCCCTTGGCGGGGCCGTGGCGGCCGAGCTGGAACATCTCGTCGCGGGCCACCTGCGGGTTGTAGGTGGCGAAGTTGCGGGTTTCCTCGAAGTCATAATGATGCCGCCTGGTTTTCCAGTTGGCCTGCATCGATAAATGGCAGCCGCCGCAGCTCGTGGTCCATGAGGTATGGCAGGTGTAGCAGGTCATCTTCTCGTTTTGGTGCGCGCGGTCCTCCGGCGCGACGCCGGGCCCCCAAGCCTGGTTGTCCTTGGCGATGGTCTTGGCCCGCGCGGCTTTCGGATTGTAGTGGGGATGTTCGGGATTGACGCTGTCCTTGACCAGCGAAACCTCCCATTCCTTATCCGGCCACAGCGCCGAGCGTTGGAACAGTTTGCCGCCCAACCATTGGAATCGCGGCCGTCCATCCTGCGTGCGCAACGCGCTCAGGTCGGTGCCGCCCGGTGGAGCCGCGGGGCCGGAAGTTTTGAGGGAAGGGTAGTTGTCGGTCGTGCCGTGACAATCCACGCATTCGATCTCCACCGCTTGCGCGACTTCGCCGTAAAGGTGGCCGTTGCCGTGCGCATCCTGCTCGAAATGGCAGTCCACGCAATGCATGCCTTTGTCGACATGGATAGAAGACATATGCACCGCTTTTTTGAACTTATCGGGATCGTTGTCGGCAACCACTTGACCCTCCTTATCCAATAGTTGTCCCTTGCGGTCGCGCTTGAAAATTGCCCGGAAGTTCCAGCCGTGACCGTGATAATCGGCGAACTGGGTGTCCTTGTTCTTACTATTGTTGTCCCAGACTTTTTTCAGGAAATCCACGTCGCCCCAAAGCCCGCGCTGGGCCGCTTCTTCCGGATTGCGCATCGCGATATCGAAAGCTTTTTTATGTCCGATAATCTGGTCTTTGTCGTGTTCAACTCCGTCCGCGTTCCATTCGCTGACATAGCGCTGCTTTTTCGGCCACATATTCGGTGCGTCCGATTCGTAGTCCCACATCGTATAACCGAGAAAAGTATTCACGAAGGAGTTGGGTTGGTGCATGTGGCAGATAATGCAGGTGCTGGTCGGAATAGCTCGGCTGAATTCGTGCTTCAGCGGATGGCCGGACTCGCCCTTGGGTATGGTGGGATCGACCGATGCACTGGTGCCGTCATGGCCGAACTGCGCATAGGGGCCGGAGTGGCGCGAATCCCGGTCATTGGAATAGACCACGTGACAGGCTGAGCAACCGGAAGAGCGATAATCCCCCGGCTGGTCGTTGGTCCCTAAAAACCAGGTAAAAGGATCGTTTAGCCGGGTTTTGTGAATATTGATAACCGGCACCGCAATTCGCGCCCCGGTGGAAGGGCCGCGATTGGACTGGCGGGTATCGGGCCGTCCGGGTTCATCCAATAACTGCATCTGGCCGCTGACGTTGGGCAAGCCTGTTTCCGGAAAAAGATTGCTCAGAATTCGGCCGCCGCGTTCGAAAACCCGGAATACATCTGCCGGCGGTAAAGACTCCCAGGCAGGCAAGGGCGCCAACAGCGGAAGCACGCCCTTGGCTTTCATATTGTCGTCGGGTTCCTTGTCGCTTTTTAAGATCGCCCCAATCGACGTCAATCCGCCCTGCGCTTGTTTCGCTTCGTCGCCTTTTTTGGTCACATAATATTCGCCCGCAACATACTGTTTGAACGGCAAAATGCCGTTATTGTAAGCAGCGCCGCCCCAGAGCATGATCCCGGTCGCCATCATGCTGCGCTGGGCAGCCATGACTTCCTTCAAATGACAAGCGCCGCAGGATTCTTGTGCGACACGGTAGTCGCCCGGATTGATAAAACGGATGAATTCGGGACTTTCCATATTCAGCAGGCTGTAAGTGCGCTCCGGCGTCGCGCTGGACGGATAGCGCCAGGCTTGCGGATAAAGCGGCTGGATGTGGGCTTTGTCCAGAGTGGCGGAGTATTCCGGACTGCCTTTTGCCGCTTTGTACGGGCGGAATGCCGTTGAGTTGCCGCCGTGGCAGTCGGTGCAGCCCAGTGTCACTCCGGCGTTGACATGCATCGTTGGTGTATCGGTCTTTCTGTGACAGCTCAGGCAGCCTTCGCTTTTGGCGTCCGCTTGCGCCTTGGTTTGTTGGATTGGCGCAGTAGGGGTGAGGGCGTAAGTCTGTTTATGAACGGGGCCAAGCTCATCGACAGGCTCTGCATGTGAGTATGGAGTCAATAAGATCAGCAATAGGGAAATAAGCCATAACGCTATCGTGCTCGGTCTTGATTGCTCAGTACAACATTCTTTACTGCAAGCAAGAGCAGCCCATTGAGAACAGTAATAACCAGGAAATTTTTTTTCGGATGTGTATTTCATCTTGTTATTCCTTGTCTGGCTGTAACGGTCAAATGAACGAACATTAGCTGTTAAGCGTCGTAGGAGCGGGCCATGCCCGCGACATTTGAGCGGCGATTGCCGAGTTATTGCGCCCTAATCGCGGGCACGGCCCGCTCCTACCGGCGTCATTGTGTTTAACTTAATGGCAGCTCCCATCGCGAATTGCAAAAAAACGGTTCTTTAAAACGCTAAAATCAAATTCGATAAAACCGAATAACCCAGATGATCTCCGTACAAATCCTTAAATCCATCCCCCGGCACCAATACCGCGCCGGACAGCCGGAAGATCACGTTCTGGGTCTGGAATGGCCGATAAATAAGACCTATCGAGGTATCCAGACCAATGTTACGGCCAATATGCCTGCCGTTTTGCGTTGCTTCCAGAACGGCGGTATCGTCGAAAAACAGCTGGTTGACGTTTACGCTGATTCTTAGTTCCGGCAGCACGTCAAAATCGGCGCCCAAGCCAAAGAGCTGAATGCCGGGGTTGGCAAAATTGGACTGCCCCTGTTCTTTCGACGGACGCATCGCATTGAGTATGCCGTTCCGACCGTTGAGTTTGATGCCGTTGGCATAAGGCATGGATTGTCGCGACCAGAAGCTGGTATCGCCGCCGGCGAAATTGGCGTTTTCAAAGATCGCATCGAAGCCATGTTCGGTGCCATCATAAGGATTGCCGTCACCGCTGGCATAGAGCACAGAAAGCCGCGGCTTGATCCAGTCGAAGTTCATCGACGCTTCAAGAGCGCCAAACCAGGCCTGGATATCCGAAGGCTTGCCGGTGAATGGACTGGCCGTCTCCCTGCCAAGCGCCAAATAGGTGCTGCCGGTAAGATTAAGCCGGCCGAAATGGCCGTCGCCGTTATAGCCGATATAGCCGACGTCGTAGTTTCGCGCATAACCTCCGCCCAATACCGACGGCCGCAACGGGAAGCCGTTCTGGTCGAAGTATTGCCGGTTTGAATCGCCTTCCCGGTTGCGGTTGTAAATCACGGTGCCTTGGGAAGTGAAGCCCCGTACCGGAAAGTCCTGGCGGTAGAGGTTGGCGACGAATACATCATCGTCGCGGATGCCATGTTCGACGATCTCGTTCAGGCCGCTGTTGGTGCTCTTCTCTGCGCGACGGAACCAAGCGAGGTTATATTGCCAAAGATTGTTGTCGCGGTTGCCGTAGAGACGCACCCCGACCGGATTGTCAAGAAACAAGAAACCGCGAAAATCGGCGGTAAAAGGTTGAATGCCTACCCGCAGCCGGTCGAAGTCGTAGCGGTCGGACACTGTTCGCAGGTGCATGTCGACGGACAGCTGCTGAAGGCTGATATCGTAGTCCCAGCGGTTGGTTCCCTTACTCTGATCCTCGTATAACACTCCCGGTGCGTTGGCTTTGGTGAAATTGGTGTTGAGGACGGGATTGAAACGGAACTCGAAATCCGGCGGCCGGAAGACCGTTTCGCCTTTGTACAGATTAAAAGCAAAGCTCAGGCTTTGCGTTAACAGGAACTGATCGCCCGCCGCTGTTGAACCGGAAGCCAACGTCGGCGGTAGCCGCCGAGGTTCGGCGACGGTATCGGACAGTATGCCCAGATTGAAGAACCAGTCTTTTCCCGCAAACGGCCGGTCGGCCTTCAGGACGTTGAAGTTATACGGATCGAACCAGCGTTCATTCATCAGGCCGAGGTCGATGGGCAGCCGCCAGCGGTCCTCGATGGCTGTGTATTTGGGCGGCGCTTGGTAATCCGGCGGTGCGACGGCCTCCAATCCGGTCATGCGATTGGGCTGCTCGGGCAGGGGCCCGGTTTCTATATTTTCTTCTTCGCCGGGCCTGCGCCGGGTAATCTCCTCACCGTCTTCCGGCTGTGCGACTTTGATTTCATCGGTTGCCGCTGATATATCCTCGGACGTGGATAGTCCTAAAATGATTATTAGAATAAGTTTTATCCATGGCGAGCAAACGGTTCGGGTTTTATCGTTTCCACGCTCGGCGTGAGAACCATAAGCATAAAATATAGGCCGGAATAAGCGGGTTCGAGCGATAGCGAGAATTGGCGTTTCCGGCAAACGCCTCCCGAATTCGCCGGAAACGCCACCTCGCACTACGCGCCGTTCGGCTTCGCCCAAGAGAGACTTGGATGGCTTATTCCGGCCTACATCCTGGAGCTTGGGAACCAGCGTAAGACGATGAGATCGTAGGAGCGGGCCGCGCCCGCGATATTTAGGCAGAGATTGCAGGATTGTAGCCCTCTGATCGCGGGCATGGCCCGCTCCTACAACGCTTAACTTAATGGCCATGGAAACGAGAGCAACTTCCAGAAGTCCGGATTTATGCTTCCCACGCGCAGCATGGGAAGCATAACCGGAAGTTATTTTTGGCGAAATTCTTGGCAGCGTCGTCATCGGGTGTCCGGCCTCGGGTTCACGTTATTGCCGACGGGAGGAGGCGATTCAGTGCCGGGTGAAGAGTGCACCTTTGAAGGTGTCTCGATCTTTTTGCCTTCCATGGTAAGACTCGGGGATGTATGAAACCGGTGACAATCGATGCAACTGGATGCGACTTTATTCTTGGCATCGGCGCCGCCATGGCATGTCCGGCAGTCGGCTATGCCTTTGAGCATTACATCCTCACTGTGCTCGGACTTGTCCGCCTCATGGCAATCGGTACATTTCTGGGTCTTGTGTTTGTCGTGATCGAATTCGGCCATTGGCAATTTGCGCTGGTTGAATCCTAAAGGCTCGATCTTCCAAGGACGGCTATTCTCTTCGCTGCTATCCCGGTTTTTTGTCACGGTGTGGCACTTGCCGCAGACGCGAAAGCGCATGACTTCGGAATTCACATCGCGGGCATAGTCAACCGCCCACGCCTTGATTTCCAGGTTCTCCTCCGGTGTAAGCTCCTCGCCCGGCCGCAGGCGTTCCCGTATAACCTGGGGCGCGGACAGGTGTCGATAGTCGCCTTTCAGCGCCCGGGCCGAGTAATAGCCTTCGAGAAAAGTCAGTACGATAGCATCGTTACCATGAGGTATTTCCTGTTTGGGATCTTCGGCTTCAAAATTCAGCTTGTGGCATTCGTGACATTGGCTTTCGAAATCGAGCTTCGCCATGTACTTGCCGTCGCGTTGTTCCGGTTTGTGGCAGTTAGCGCAGTCAAGCTTTACCTTGCCGCGGTCGGGAGTCTTGACGCCTTCTTTGTTGAGATGGAGAGCGTGGCTGAATTCTAGATTGGAAAGTTCCATCAAGCGGTCTTTTTGGTCTAGAGCAATGCGTAGCGGCTGCGACAGGTCGTCCGCGAAAGGCGTGACAGTAACCTTGAATTCAGGATGATTCTTGCCGAAGTCCGATACATCGGAAAGTTGGGTATCCGGTGCTATAGCTTTGATATCTTTATGGCAATCGGTGCATAGCGTTTGGTCATGGCGGATTAAAGATGAGGCCTCAGAGCCGCCGTGCTCTTTATGGCAAGAGGCGCAACGATTGGAATCCAGCGCGGCAATGGATTGCAAAAGTTTTTCGTTGACATGATGAGGCGTGTCCTTGTGACACGTGGTGCAGGCGGAGTTTTGCACCGACACAAAAGCGTGTTCGTGACAGCGGTTACACTCGGCGCCGAAGAAACTATGGGCTGAAGAGATAGGCCCCGGACTCCAGCTAAGGTCGGATACCACCGGCAAAGTGCGCAGCCAGATGCCCAAGGGCTGGTAGATAAAACCGGCCAGCGGCAACAGCAAAAACAGGATGACTATCGCCAGGGACAAGAACCAGGCGGCGCGGCGCATTGAAAAACCGCTTAGCCCGTAATCAGGATTGACGGTAGCCAGCAGCGCATCTTCCAGCTCTTTGCTCTGACGACCTGTCGGCTCTTTGATTTCAAGATGTAAATGATACGGTTCCGCAGCTTCCCGCACCGTGAAATAAACCGAGCCGATGCTGAATTCATCGCCGGGGTTCAAAACGGATTCGGTCAATTTACGGCCATTGTAGAGAATGCGATGGGGGGCGAGTGCACGAATATGCAAATTCCCATCGCTTTCTTGTTCGATGACGGCATGGCTCAGCCCCGCCAGCCGGGTTTGCAGATGAATATCCTGGTCAGCTCCGCGGCCCAGGCTTAGGCGTTCGGTATCGAACTCCTTTGTGTCGGATACCTCATTCCGACGACGCCGAATGGTTTCTACCAGGCAGCGCATTAACCGTCACCAATAAAAGAACACTGAGACTACATGAACTAAAACAGCTGCCAACAGGGCGCAGGAAAGAGGCACATGCAGAAAGAGCCAGCATTTCATAAAAGCATGATAGCGGATGTCAAGCTGGACGCGGTTGACCATGGACTGGCGTTCGTTCAATACTTTGAGTAGTTCCACCACCCGGTGAATCTCTGCGGTGCTCTCTGACTTTCGAAAATACTTGCGTAGAAAATCCTCGGGGCTAAGTGTTGTCACGGACGAAGAAGCTTGCTCCGATGCGACGAAATTGCCGGCAAGCTTCCATTGTAAAAGCGGCATGGCCGGCAGGCCGGAATTCATCGTGATTTGATGCCACAGCGTACCGCCCAAGTGGGTTTCCTCCACTTCCCGTAATACCAGGTGATACGCTTCCGTACTCAAGTCTTCCGCTAAAGTCAGGCCGGTATCGTTAAGCTTGGCGATATCCGCAATCATTTCCCGACGGCTGACCCCGTTACGGTTGGCAGTGAGCGCTTCCGGATACACTAGATAAGCATAAAGGCCGTAAAATCCGCTGACCACCACCAGCATCATCAGCGTATAAGCCAAGGTATGAACATTCCAGCCAAACTGGAAGCCGCAATGCAGGGTCACCGCCACCGGCAGCGAGATGCCAAGGTAGACATGGGCGGAAGCCCATCTGGCCAGGGAGTTTTTAGTGCAATGATACTGGCGTTTGCGAATACCGAACCAGAGCAAAATCAGTATCAGCGCGGCGCCGATAACGCCTAGCGTATAGCCTTGCCAAGTGCCGCCGTTGGGCGGTTCATCCGATAGTGACGAAAAATAGAGCAACAAAGCAATAAGCGCTAACGCTGCCGCCTGCTTCAGGTAGCGGTAATTACCATAGTTCAGTATTGAGCCGTACATCAGGATTCCTCCTGCAATTGTTTGCCGGAACGTTTAAGCGTATTGAACAGCGTATGTTCCGGGTCGCCACGAAAGGCGGCTCCGGTAGGGCAGGCTGAGACGCAGGCAGGGCCGCCGGAAAGATCTTTGCACATATCGCATTTGACCGCTTTTTTGTGACCGCCGCCTGCTCCATTGTCACCAAAGGCCGTCTCGTCGAATCCGAACAGTAAGCGCGCCCAAAGACCGGGTTTGTTTTCGGGCTGATCGGAAGCCAGGTGAATCACGTCATACGGACAGTTTTGCACGCAATTACCGCAACCGATGCAGGTATCGTCAATGAACACCTCGCCGTTAGCCGCGCGGTGAATTGCGTTGGGCGGGCATTCGGTCATGCAGTGAGGCTGCACGCAATGGCGACAGGAGGTCGGCAAGTGGATGGAGGCGAATGTCGGTCCGGCTTCGCGGTTCAGGCGGGAAATGCCGCCGTGGGTATCGGCGCAGGCTTTTTCGCAGTTATCGCAGCGGGTGCAGATAGACTCGTCGATAAGCAACACATCAGTGCCTTCGCCGACGCCTTGCTCCATCAGAAAGGAAATGATCTCTCCGTTCTGTTGGATGGCTTCGGTATTATCGGCATGATAGGCCAGAAAATTGGCATGAAGGTTCCGGCGCAGTTCCGGGTGCCGCTCCAGCAGCCAGCGAAAGTCATCGCCGGGAATTTCCACGGTAGAGGTCTCGGCGGTCGCGCACGCCGTTGCCCTGCGGACGGAGTCGGCCAGCGCATCCCAGCCGCCCACGTAGTCCCCGGCGGTTACCAAGCGGTACGGTACTTCGTGTCCGTCGACAGTACGCGTCACCGTCACTGCTCCGCTACGGATGAAATGGACGCTGTTGCCGGCATCTCCGGCCTGGAACAGGTTTGTTCCGGTCTCAAAGCAATGACAGGACACGCTACGTTCCAGCGTTTTACATTCGTCGTCAGGTAGTCCCGGCGCCAGATACCAGCGGATGGCCCGCTCAACGCCGGTTTTTTCAAGAATGTCAGCCACGGTCCGATGAGTAGCGCCGAGCTTTTTTATCGCGAGCCGTGGTGTTTCAATCAGAATGCAGTTTTCCCCGGCGACAGCCGTTACTGTACGTCTTCGTCCGGAAATCAGCTCTGAATCGCCAAAGAACTCACCGGCTTCCAAGCGGATGATCAGATCCGGGTTTTCTTCGGGAAGATGTATGAAAATCTCGCCACTGAGGATCGAATAGAAAGAATCCGAGTAATCGCTTTCACGAAAAACGGTAGCGCCCGGATCGGGATAAAGAACCAGGCTTTCAAGGAGAAGTTCCCTGAGCGGTCGAGCGCCGGTCGAGTCGAACAGGGGAATCGTGCCGCTGATCTTGATCAGGGCCGTTTCCACCGTGTCAGCTCCCGGCATGCCGATCAGCTTGTCCAATAACAGCTGATCTTCGACCGGTTGCACCGGCTTGCCGCGAATTTGCTCGATAACCTCGAAGCCCTGGTTCAGCGCTTGTTTGATAAGCGGATAACCGGCCAGCGAACCGATTACGTAGAGGTTTTTGACAGTGGATTGGTACCGGGAGTCAAGCACCGGCAAGGCTGTGGCCTCTTCATCGGAAAATACGATGCCGCAGGATTCGAGGAATGCCCGCGGATGACTGGCGCCGAGCCGGGCGATGATTTTGTCGCAGATAATTTCCGCCATCTCGCCGGAAGTGTCGATCTCCAGACGGGCGCGGTCGTCTTGAGCTTCGATAAGCCGGGGTACGCTGTTATAAAAACATTCGATCCGGCCATCAGCGATGGCTTCTAAAATAGCGTTGCGGTTGCCGGCGGCGGCACGGTAAAAGTCGTCGCGCCGGTTGATTAATATCACCCGGTTATGTTCGGCAAGATCCAGTGCGGTTTCCAGGGCCGAGTCACCGGCACCGACCACGACTATCGCTTGATCGTCGAATTCGTCCGGGTCGTCGAGATGGTAATCCACGAATCCAAGTGTTTCTCCCTCAATGTTCAGCTTGTTGGGTTGCCCTTGCAGGCCAAAGGCGAGAATGACGGTTTCTGCGCAGATGATGTCGCCGTCAGCCAGTTTTACCGAGAAATTTTCGGCGTCTTTGTCAATAGATGTCACCGGCGAATTACGGCGCACGTTGACTTCCAGCCTGGCGGCCTCGCTGCTCCAGGCTTCGAGAATGCTTTCACGACTGCCCGCTTCGAACGCCAGCGAACTGCGCAGTGGCAAGCGCACCGGCTCGGCCATCACGTACTTGCCTTTCTGAAAGCGATGGATGGTGTTGGAAAGGTGGGATTCTGCTTCGAGCAGGATATGCGAGAGTCCTGTTTCCGCAGCGCGAATTGCGGCGCTCAGGCCCGCCGGGCCACCGCCTACTATAGCTACGCGATAAACAAAATTTTTCATAATTATCTCAAAATAGTTTCTATGTTTTTTAAAGTCTTGGTCATCCGTTCAGGGTCATAGCCGTGTTCGTCCTTGAGCACAGCATCTATTTCCTTGAGCGAGCCTTGCATTTCTGCTGACTTGTCTGCGGATAGGGCGCCGCTCGCCTGCAACGCTTCGGCTATTGCACCAAGAGCCATAGCCGCTTGTTCGGCCGCACCATAATCATTGTAAGTAGCGCGAGTTCCTTCCTGAGCGAGATCGGCAGCGACGGCATGCATATCTGTTGGGGTGAACTGCCGTTGCACTATTGTTTTACGAATGTCGGCCAGCAGCGGGCGCATTGCCGCCGCCTCTTTGCGGGCATCGGCGAGGCTGACAGCCGCAGCCTGATGCAAGCGAAGTATCGCTTTGTGCAAATGTTCGCCTTGCGCAGGCGAAATGTGTCGCAGTAGGCTCCGAAGCATCAGCAGGTTGGCGTCGTTTAAATGGATGGTTCCCGGCTGGAGCCCCGATGATTCGCGGAAAGTCCAATGTGGATGTTTCATAGGCCGGTGGCAGGCGTGGCAATCGAAGAAAGCCAATTCAGGCAGAATGCCTTCCGACTGGTACTTGGGGTCCTGGAATAAATCCAGTAAGCGCTCGGCGGCCGACATCTGCCCGACAGCCCATGTCTGCATGCCATTCAAGCCGCCTTTGCGCTCCTTGTAATCTTTATCGAGTTTGAAATGCATCGGCTCGATATGGGTGAAAGTATCCAACTCGAAGCTGATACGCGGATGCCCTGCGCCCAGGATTCGGTGAGTCGCCAGTTTGTCTTTGGTGCCGAGATGGCAGGAAAGACAAAGATTGGCTCTGGCTTCCGGCTCATCGGTAGGATAAAGCCCCAGCTCGACATTTTCAGCGTGAGTCCGGGTGCCGGAGACATGCGGTCCCAGGTAGCGCTCGCCGCCACCGTGACAGGTTTCGCAGCCGACACCGTCCTCAATCTGGAAACGCTTGCCCCGGCGTTCTATAGGAACATTGTCGGCATGGCAGTCGAGGCACAGTTTTTCGGTATGGGCGGCCTTAATGCCAAGATTACCGGCGATGCGCTTGGACGCATCGTTGAACAGCACCGTGTAAGCTTTGGCGTGCTTGTCCTCCCGATGCCAGATGATGAATTCGTTCTGCTGTATTCTGGAATCTTTGAGCGGTGCATTCGCTCCATGACAGGTATTGCCGGCACAAGTGACGACGCCAAGATGCATGTCAATGCCTTGCCGAGGCTCGGCCAGGACTTCCTGACCGACACTGGTAAAAAAGATAGTCAGTAAATAAAGTGCTAAGAATTTGCAATAAGGCCTCCCTGGGTGGTTGTTTTTTTGAAATATATTCATATTCAACAGGTTGTAATAATCAGGATGGCATTTTTTGCGAGTTATCCCAAGTAGATAAAATTGTGCTTCGTTATAAAAGCTCCTAGTCAACATTATCGTTTTCACCTTAATGGACACTTAAACTCAAGGGGAGCTCTCGCTCACCGGTTGTGCCACTCTGTTACATTTAATGGATGAGATTCCGGTAGCGTTTTGAATGTACAGGTTCATTGCGAATGCCTACAAACTCCTAAATCCGGGACGGTTAAGAAAAAGTTAATCTGGAACTGTTATAAAGCATTATTTGAAATATAAGTAGGTAGTACAAATACTTACGAGTACGTCTACTTACTTGGGCCTTGCTTTGGAACTTGCCGGAGAATATGGGCGCAAGTCCCCCGGCCGGTAGAGAGGTTTGAGGGCGGGGCAAATGGTTGAGGCTGCCGCGCAGGGAATCGGCACTGATAATATTTTTTAAATTGATTTAATATAGTTTGCGACTATCAAATTAATTCAAGTTGGCTTAATGTCTCATACCATTCAATTATCAAGAGGAGCAGCAAATGAAAATATCGTCCGCAATAGTATTATTTATTTCGTCAGTAGGGTGCGCTACAGCGGCTGAAGTCATTGTCCCTATGAATACGGTCAACGCAGAGGGGGTAGTGAAGTCGATCGGGAATGTTACGATAACCGAATCGCCCTATGGCCTGGTTTTTTCGCCATCACTAGAAGGATTGGGGGCCGGCACTCATGGATTTCATGTGCATGAAAATCCAAGTTGCGACCCGAAAGAGAAAGAGGGCAAAGCTGTAGCCGCTTTGGCCGCAGGAGGCCATTACGATCCTAAAACGACCAAGCACCACGGAGCGCCGTGGGGGCATGGTCATTTGGGCGATGTTCCTGCATTGGTTGTCGGGCAGGACGGTAAAGCCAATTACGCTGTTTTAGCGCCAAGGTTGAAACTCGATGATATTAAATCGCGTGCGCTTATGATTCATGAAGGCGGCGATAATTATTCAGACGAGCCGACTCCTCTCGGCGGTGGCGGCCCACGCATTGCTTGCGGTGTAATCAAGGGTTAACGTTTCATAACATACTGCCCGATGAAGCTTCGGGCAGTGTCAAAAATATTAAGCGGTTGCGCCGGAAAACCTATGCTTATGGCAAGCCTGCCCGCGTAGCCCTACTGAGTTGAATAAGTCAGTGAGACAGACTGGAAATCCTGTGGCGCCGGGGCTCGGTGATAAAAGAATAAAATGCTTAACGTGAGTGCGACTATTGAAAATAACAGTAATGTAACAGGCAGTTTTAAACCTTGTTGATCTATAGAGGACAATTCGGCTACCGCCCCATTTATTTCATAAATGTCAGGAATTTCGGTTACCGTCTCCCAGCTTTTCTGTTCTGCTTTTCTGGTATGAGACGGTGAGGGTTGTTCAGTTGTTTCCGAAGCAGGATTGGCTGCTGTTGGCTGCGGTTCCGGACTTGGTATTTCTTTTTCTCTCGTATTTAACAAACAAATATAATGAAAGACGTCAGTTACCAATCCCATTCTCTGCGTTGCTTCATAGATATCCCGGGCGTCAATGACTGTTTTTTTGCGTTCAAAAGCGACGTTGAATGACCTGTCACATAATGAGTTGATCGTACGCGGTGTTCCACCGCTACCAAATGCAATAGAGAGCGCCTCCCACCCCGTATCTGAAATGAGGGCAGGGGAACCGCCTGCCACCTGAATGCGATGCGAGATATATTTGAGCACGGTATCGACATTCATCTTTCCCAAAATTTCGAGTGTAGCGATGCGCTGCTTAAAGGGTTCCATCTCAGGCCTGTTTATCTTTTCCATCATCTCTTCCTGACCGAGCAGCAGCAACTGGATGAGTTTAATCGATCCTTCTTCAAGATTGTTCAGTAAGCGGATACCGTTGATAACATCGTCCGACATCAGATGCGACTCATCCATGATGATCAAGCATTTCTTACCTTCAGAATTGATCTTTAAAAGAGCGTTTCTGATGTCCCTCATAACAAAAGTCTTTTCCGATGATGACGGCTGTAACCCGAGTTCCTGGGCCAGAAACAGAAACAGGTTAGCGCTGGTTGTAGGCGGTTCACCCATCCATATTAATTTGATGTTTTCAGGGAAATCGAATTTTATCATCTGGCTGAGGGTCGTCTTGCCGGAACCGATAGGCCCGATGACAACGATTAAACCCCGGCCGCTTTGTAAAGACCCGGTTATCTGTTTACGTATAACGGCATGATCCCCATAGCCATAAAAAAACAGCGGATCCGGTACATTCTCGAATGGGAGTAATTTGAGGTTAAAGTGTTCTGTGTACATGTGCATTAACTTTTTCCTTCTATAGGTTCTTTAGGCATAAGCTTTACTTCGACTCTGCGGTTTTTTGCTCGGCCTTCTTCGGTATCGTTGGAGTCTATCGGGTGAGCGTCGCCATAACCGATTGCTGATATCCGGTCGGGAGAGACACCATGAGAAACCAAAATATTCGCGATGGCTTTTGCCCTGCGTAATGACAAGTCCATATTGTCAACATTTTGCTTGCCGGTCGGTATATTATCGGTATGACCTTCTATAATGACGCGACTGCCTTGGGATGCTGATATTTCCCCGACAAAATTTTCAATCGTTGATAAAGCAACGTCATTTAAGGCAATCTTCCCGGGACTAAACGTCCCGCCGCCAAAGACGGCCAGAGTCTTTGGCTTATTATTGTCGGTATCTGCGGTTTTGATGCTTTCAATGACTTCTTGTTTTGTTTTGAGTTTGTCCTCAAGTTGGGAAACTGTCGCTTGTAAGTTTGCAACAATGGCCTTGTTAGCCTCTTGATCTTCGGTCAATCTTTTTATGACATTGTTTAATTCAGACGTTTCGTCTTTCCGGTTGTCCTGATGAGAAGTGTCGTGATCCGGGATCTCCAGTGCCTTAAAGGTGATAATTGTTGATAAGGAAAAAAATAGTATAGACAGTCCAATAATAAGGAAACGCATAATAAAATACTCGAATTAAAATGAGGCTGAGGCGTAATGTGTAACTGCGCCGATTAAGTTCTGTTAGTCCTTTGTTGTTCTATGCCAAGAATAATAAATGTCTGCAAAAATAGCCTAAGCCAGTACCCTCAAGCCGTAAATCGGTTTGTGTGCCCTTATGAGTCAATCTCTGTTGTTCATTAGCAATATTCCAAGCGGTATAGTTTGGTTTCAGGCTCCTCCAAAACACCATTTTTCGATTATCGATCCAGACAGTTTTTTGATTTACGCCAGTTCGACAACGCCATTTATCCCTTTAATTAAACAATATAAGACGTAGGGCAATAAAACAATTAGTGCTAACACCTAATCATATGGGATGGAATATATAGAAAAAATGGAGATACTGAGGGCTGATGGCTGTCTTTAACAATTAATAAAGACAATATTATTTTTTGTTGGGTGTCCGCTGGGGCAATTGCGGCTTGGGTTCGATTTTGTTGTAACTGTGTTTTTAATTACTGATGTTACGCATTTTGAATTTAGATTTAAGGCGTCGCTAGCGCGACAGTTTATTTGAATCGGGTTCTCGCACCCGAAGGAGAGATACTTTTCTTTGCTCCGCCTCGGCAACTGCTCCTTGCGTTGCTCTACCTCCTGCATCCATGCAGTCGAAAGAAAAGTATCCAAAAGAAAGGTGGCCCGGTTGCCGCTTGCGCCCGGTGCGGCAAACGGGAAAAATACGGTCCGTGCGTAACATCAGTTAATTAAATGCGTTTTATTTTTCCCGTTACGCTCTGCTCTGCACATGTTTTTCCATTACAGTCTTAACGCAGACTGTTATTTAAGATAAATATTTACCGCTCATGCTATAAATTTTTCAGCATCGCCTGTAAGTCCAAGGCATTAAAAGGCGCGGCGCATTCGGCGGTATTGTCGAAATAAATATGCACTTTTTTACCTTGATTGGTCCATCGGGCAATGCGCTCGGCCCAATAAGACAGTTCGGAATTGCTGTAAGAAGAAACGTAAGTTTGTGTGTGCCCATGCAAACGAATATAAACCAGGTTTGAGCTGATGCGATCCCACATCGGCCACGTTTTTGCATCCGACAGGCAAACAGCGATTTCCGCTTGAGCCAGGCAATCCGCCGTTTGATCATCAAACCAGGATAGGTGCCTGAACTCTATGCTGTGGCGTACTTCGGGCCATTGTTGCAGAGCGTCGATAAATCGTTCCAGCCGGGCCGGATCTTTTTTCAATTGGCCGGGCAGTTGCCATAACACCACGGCCAGTTTGTCGCCTAGCACTTTTGCATGGTTTTTTTCAATCAGTACCGACGGTTTGGGATCAAGTAACTTTTTGTTATGCGTTAAGTAGCGATTGGCTTTCAATGCGAACCGGAATGCTGCCGGAGTTTCATCGAACCATTTTTTAAAAGTGTCGGGGCTTTGCAATCGATAAAAAGTGCCGTTGATTTCTACCGCGGAAAAATGTTCTGCGTAGAATTTCAGCCAGTTTTTCCGGGCGATGCCGGTGTAAAAATGCTGTTGCCAGTCCGGATAACTCCAACCGCTAGTGCCGATATAAACATCACCGATATCAAAGGAAGACACTTAATCTTTAACCTTTAATACAAATCACCGGTTCCAGTTTGGCAACTTTTCGGGCCAGACCGGCCCGGTCCGCCACATCCACCACCGCACTGACATCTTTATAAGCCAACGGCGCTTCTTCGGCGACACCGCGCATCGACGGGCTGCGGATAATAATGCCCCGCGCAGCCAGTTGTTCGACTACCGTTTTACCTTGCCATTGCTTGGACGCCTGGCTGCGGCTCATCGCCCGCCCCGCACCATGACAGGCCGAGCTGAACGAGCGTTGTTCTCCGTCTTTGGTACCGCACAGCACGTAAGAGCTGGTGCCCATCGATCCGCCGATCAGCACCGGTTGCCCAACTTCTTTGAATATGGCGGGTAAATCGGGATGGCCGGGACCGAAAGCGCGGGTTGCGCCTTTGCGATGGACATACAAGGCTTTTTTCCGGCCGTCAATTGTATGATGTTCCAGCTTACAGGTATTGTGCGAGACATCGTATAACAGGCCGAGATGAATGCCTGGAAACACTGTTGCAACGGCCTGCCGGGTTAAATGGGTGATAATCTGGCGATTGGCTAATGCGCAATTGATAGCTGCCCGCATCGCTCCCAGATAGTGTTTGCCTAAAGGTGAGTTTAACGGTGCGCAGGCCAGTTCGCGATCCGGCAATACGATCCCATGCTGAGCCGCCGACATCACCATGTCTTTCAGGAATTCGGTGCCGATTTGATGACCCAAACCCCGGGAGCCGCAATGAATACTGAGCACAATATCGTCGACGCTTAAACCGAAATTTTTGGCGACGGCCGGGTCAAAAATTTCCGCGACCCGCTGCACTTCAAGGTAATGATTGCCGGAACCCAACGTGCCCATTTCATCTTTTTGCCGTTCACGGGCCTTGGCGGAAACATACCGGGATTCTGCACCGGCCATGCAGCCGTGTTCTTCGATGCGTTCCAGGTCCTGCTGCTCGCCGAAGCCCTGTTCGAGCGCCCATTGCGCGCCGCCTGTCAACATGCCGTGCATGCTTTTATGATTTAAGTGAATCTTGCCTCTGCTGCCGACGCCGGCCGGAACCGTGCGGTATAACGCATCTGCAAGCGCCTGTTTGTGCGGCTGCAGCTGGTCGATGGTAAGGCCGGTATGCAAGGTGCGGACACCGCAGGAAATATCGAAACCGACGCCTCCGGCCGATACCACGCCGCCTTGATCGGGATCGAAAGCGGCGACGCCGCCGATCGGGAAACCGTAGCCCCAATGCGCGTCAGGCATTGCATAAGCGGCTTCAACAATACCCGGTAAAGTCGCGACATTGGTAATCTGCTCGTACACTTTCTGGTCCATCGCCTCCAGCAATTGCGCGTCGGCATAAATAATCGCAGGGACGCGCATGGCTCCTTTAGGCTCGATTTCCCAGCAGGTTTCGTCGCGTTGTATAAATTGACCGGCATCCATTGAGCGATTCCTTTAAACATCGACGACGCATTGGGCAATCCATACGTCATCAGACTGCTGATAGACACGCAGTTCGGTAAAAGTAGCGCCTTTGATTTCCACGGCGGGCTGGTGTTTTTGCCGGTCGACGGCTTCGCCATAGGCTATCGCCGATAATATGTCGTCATCGATAACGACTTCAAAACGATTGAACAGCAAACCCTGTGTAGACATTTCATAAACCAGTTCATTGATCCAGCTGACGAACAACAGTTCGATGTTGGACGCTTCGCAATTGATCGAGATGACTTTTGATGAAGAAACCAGGTCAAGATCAGTGATCACTGCGGTCATCGCGATAGCGGCTTGTTCGAATGCCTGCTCAAGCGTCGGTGCAATGCCGCGTATGCCGATATCCGCTTCGTGTTCAAAATGTTCCCAGTGGGGTGTTATCGATTGACTGTTCAATGGCGGCCTCATTTTTTTATTATTAGTAGATACGATATTTTGCAAAATATCGTAAGCGGATAATGCCAAGACGAAAAGAATGCTTATACCACAGTTATAGCGGGGTGCTGAGAATATACTATCAATAAGTATCGATAAATACGTATTTCAACTTATTGAAAAATAATTAACTAAATTTATGATAGTTATAGTGATTTGTCATCCCGGCAAGCCAAATGAATTAATCTAAGCTCTCATTGGACTTCATCGTCAATGTGAATTTCACTGAAAAGGAGAACGCTGTGAGTAGAATCTATTTTTTAGTTCCCAATATTGCTATTACCCATAAAATCGTCGATGAACTCCGGTCTGAAGGTATAGACGATAGCGAGATCCATATCCTGGCGAAAAGGGACACGCCGCTTGAAGGTCTACCCGAAGCCGGGGTCACTATAAAAACGGATTTTCTGGCCGCAGTTGAGCGGGGACTCGCATTAGGCGGTACCACGGGTTTATTGGCCGGTTTAATCGGTTTACGCCTTGCCGGGTTTGCGATTGCGGGAGGGCCGCTTCTGGGGATCGTGATAGCAGGCGCAACGATCGGCTCGATGATGAACGGTTTAATGGGAATGAATTCGGGCAATACAAGATTAAAACAATTTGAAGAAGCTATCGAACAAGGCGAACTTCTGGTTCTGGTTGATATTCCTACGGAGCGTATAGAGACCATCAAGCAACTGGTTATAAAACATCATCCTGAAGCCGAGTTTGAGGGCGTCGAATCGATTTTGCCGCCACCTTTATAATTAAAGAACCGTTACGGCTCTTTCAGCCAAACGGTCTGAATATTTTTGTAAGATTTATATTCTCCTACGACTTACTATAATATCCAGGCCGATAAGGAGAACGACAGTGGCTACCGTCTTATTTATTACCGTCTGTTTTCTGGCTTATGCCAACGGCGCCAACGATAACTTTAAAGGGGTTGCGACCTTATTCGGCAGCGGCATGGCCAATTACCGGCTGGCTTTAAGCTGGGCAACGCTGACTACTCTGGCCGGTTCGAGTTGCGCATTGTTTCTGGCGCAAACCCTGATGGTCAAATTCTCCGGCAAAGGCCTGGCGTCTGATCAATTGATTCAATCACTGCCGTTCATGGTTGCGGTAGCCGGCGGCGCCGGGATGACAGTCATTCTGGCGACCCGATTCGGTTTTCCGGTTTCAACCACGCACGCGTTGTTGGGTGCGATGGTGGGCAGCACATTATTGGCAACTTCGGGCCATGTGAATCTCGCACCCTTATTAAGCAATTTTATGTTGCCGCTGCTATTAAGCCCGTTTGTCGCGTTGTTGTTGGCGGCGCTGCTGTATCGGCTTCAACCTAAACTGCCTGTCTTTAACCAAGATTTATGCGTGTGCGTGGAACAACCTGACCGCCTCTTGCTTGTGGATGCCTCCAATACAGCAATGATAGCCGGTCTTTCATCCACGCTCAGTATAGCCCCGCAAACGCTTTGCGCTGAACGCGACGTTGGCTTCGTAGTGGGTTTTGATGCGCGGCGTATGCTTAACAGCCTGCATTTTTGCAGTGCCGGGGCCGTGTGTTTTGCCCGCGGCCTCAACGACACACCGAAAATTGCGGCATTATTGTTGCTGGCGCCCGGTTTTAGTCTGCAATGGATTATTGTCGTGATTGCTGTGATGATGCTGTTGGGCGGGTTATTTAACGCCCGGCGGGTGGCGGAAACCATGAGCCATAAAATCACCGCGATTACACCGCCCCAGGGTTTTTCAGCTAACCTGACCACAGCGCTGCTGGTGATTTTTGCCAGTCAGTTCGGCATGCCGGTGTCCACTACCCATGTGTCGGTCGGTGCGTTGTTCGGCATAGGCCTGTGTGGCGGCAAAGCCAACACAGAGGTGATCGCGTCCATTGCATTATCCTGGCTGCTGACGCTGCCTTGCGCGGCATTATGCTCAAGCGCAATCTATGCTGCTGTTGTCGGTATTTAATTTACTGTAAAGCTCGACGTAGCAATGGCTCAGCAACCCTTGTCCTCATGCTCGCCAAATAATAAATCCAGATTTTTCTCGATGTTATCTGCTATTGCCGCACTCTGTTTTTGAGTATTGGCATAGCCGATATCCATCATTCCCGCCACTCGTTGCAAGGATGAAAGAATCATCGTCTGCTCCCAATCCTGAAGCTGGGAAAAGCTGTCCAGAAATTCCAGGTGCATTGGCGAAGGCGCACCCTGGAAAGCCTCCAGGCCGACATCGGTCAACGTTACCCATACTTGCCGTCTATCGCCTTCGCGCCGGTTGCGTTGGATTAAACTCTTGCTGACCAGGCGGTCCAAAACACTGGTGACCGTTCCCTGGCTGAGTTCGACCGCCCGGCTGAGGTGGTTTGCGGGCATCGGGCCTTGGGCGGCCAAAGTGCGCAGAACCGCCAGCTGCGAGCTGGTCAGTCCCGATTTTTGCAATTGCTTCGAGTACACGCCCAAAGAGCGGGCGATGCGACGCAGCTCTAACAACACATGTTCCTGGATTTCCAAGGCGTTTTGTTCGATTTTCAAGTCATACTCCGGGCAAGAGGGCGCAGTTGCAAACTGTACAGCAACTGCAAATAACGTTGGGTTTCCCGGCGTTCCAAGTCGGTTACATGGCGCCAGAAACCGTACACATGCGACAGTGTTATCATGCGTTCGGCATAATGCTGCCAAGTATAGCGTTCGGCGACCCGCTGCAAAGCATGGTCGGAAATTTGCCGCCAATAATCGGGCTCACGCAGACTGCGGTCAAAAAATGCGGCAATGGACTCGGCCGCTTCGTCGCCGTGGTTAGGGTCGATATGGAAACCGGATAGGCCGTCTTGGATAATTTCCGAGGGTCCGCCGAAACAGGTTGCGAAACAGGGCAGGCCGGATGCCATGGCTTCGACCACGGTCAAGCCGAAAGCTTCGAACAACGCCGGCTGGACGAACACGCCGCGCCCGTCGGCTATGTAGCGGTATAACTCCCCGGCAACATCCTTGGATAAGCGCAGTCCGAGCCAGCGCACTTGATGGTCCAAGCCGTAGCGGTCGAATAGTTCATGCATATGCCGGGCTTGGTCCCGCTCTTCGGTATCCGTGGAAAGATCAGGGTTTACATGGCCGGAGATAACCAGCAGGTTCGCTACGTTACGCAGTTTTTCCGAGTTTCCGTACCACTCGACCAATCCGCTGATGTTCTTGATGCGATCCAGGCGCGCCATTGTGAATATCAGGGGTTTGTCGCGGTCGGCGAGGCTGCCGCGAGCTTGGTCGCCGAGTTCGCCGTACAGCCATTGCTCTATGGTTGCGTGCAAGTGACGCAGCCTCTGGTCCTGTTTCTCATAAGAAAAATAGGTGGCGGCATCAGCGCCCGGCGAAACGATATTGAACTTGGGGTCGTAAACATTGATGCCGTTGATGACCCTGAACAGGCCGGGCATCGTGAACGCGGTATGGCTTTCGTATTGGCCCACGCTGTCGGCTGTGCCGGCAATTTCCTGGTAAGTGCTGGCGATGATGAAATCCGCCGCGTTCATCGAAATCAGGTCGGCGGTGAATTGGCTGGAGAAATGGTATTGCGCTTCATTTTGCTGCCAGTGCAGGTCGGAATAAAGGTATTTGGTTTTTTCGAGCGCATGAGCGATGTTGCACTGAGTGATGCACAGGCGCTGCGACAGCAATGTGGCCACCAAGTTGCCGTCGGAGTAATTACCGACGATCAAATCCGGCGGGCCGCCGATTTCCGCGAGCAGCTCACGCTCCGAATCCAGGGTAAATTGTTCCAGATAAGGCCAAATCTCGAAACGGGAAATCCAGTGGGGAATGATTTCGCCGCTGGGATTTCGGAACGGTACGCGTAAGATGCGGGCGGCGCGCGTACCCAGTATCGGCTCGAGAGGTTGGTCGCAGGTGCTGCCTTCAGCCTGGGGGATCAGTCGGGTGAGTACGATGATTTGCGGTTCGATATCCAGGCCCTGCTCGTAAAGACGTGAACGCATCTCCGTCTCCAACGCGCGGACCTGATCCAGGATGTAGACCACTTGCCCGCCGGTATCCGGGCGGCCTAAAACATCGGCTTGTCCGAAATAGCCATGGGGCGACACAATGGCTACTGAAAAAATCATCGGCAGCCGCGCCAGAAAAGTTTCCATGATGCGTGGGTCGGGAGCTTCCAGCAAATCACGCAATAAACTCATGGTGTCGCGAATACGCGCTACCTGCCGTCCCCAGCCCGGTTCAAAACCCAGGGCGCGCAAAGCTGAAGCAACATCGGTCCAGGATAATTCGGGATTGAGCGGAGCGAGGAATTCTTCGGCATCGGCCAGTGCCCGCTGTAACTCACGCACCCTGCCGATTTGCTCGTTAAGCATCAGCTGTTGACCCCGGTAAGCATGCATGTTGAGAAAGTTCACAATCCGCTCCTTACCGTCGCGCAGATCTCCGAACAATTGGCCGGATAACTGCCGGTTCAGGAACTCCACGCCGCGGCCGATAGAACGGGCTTCCTGCATTTTAGGCGACTCGTGGTAGAAAGGCCCGAAGTCGATTTCAGTCAGCCACTCGTCGATCCCATGTTGTCCGGTCGCCAGCATCTCCTTGAAATGCAGGAAATCGCGCACATCGATCTCTTCGATGCGCAAGCCGGCGAAGGCGATGCGCAAATAGCGCCATTGCCCGATAGCGAGACGAACCGCCAAGTAAATCCATGAGCCGTTGATAACGGCCTCCTGCGTGCAACGGAAGAGCTTGGCCCAAGCAGAGACGGCCAAGTCGGCCGGTGCATCGGGAGCCGTGCAAACCTCCGCGAACGCATCGTATACGTCGGTATGCAGCAGAAAGGGCCGTTCCTGCTTCTGCAATTGATGAAGAATCTGATGCGCGACTGCCGGTGCTGCTACCGCATGATCAATCAACTGCCTGACCAAATCATCGGGTCGTCGTTTCTCTATCATGTGTGTCTCCCGTGTTCAAGAATGCGATGGACAAGACCCATCGCATCGGATTGTGCCGGAGTTGATGCAAATCGCCGGTAATGAAGGCGCATTCGGAAAGCCGCCAAAAATCACTGTTGATATAATTTGATATCAAATTACTTTATCAAAATAAACATGGGCTGACAATCAACTAAGTCCTTTAATTTTTTTAATGTTTATTTAACTATATAGTAATAACCTGTCGGTTGACAAAGCGACGATAATCATTTGAAATCAAACAATCCATTGAGGTAAACAGTCTATGCAACCGAAACGATTAGGACAGGAAGCAAACTAATGAAAGCTGTTATTCTTGCTGGAGGGCAGGGCACACGCCTGCACCCGCTGACTGAAAATATTCCCAAGCCGATGGTCAACCTGTTGGGGCGGCCTATCATGGAGCACATCGTGCATCATCTGCGCAGTCAGGGCTTTACCGACCTGCTTGCCACGCTGCATTTTCGTCCACGCGTCATCCGCGACCATTTTGCCGACGGCAGCGATTTTGGGGTCAATATGACTTACACGCTGGAACACATGCCGTTGGGCACGGCCGGTTCAGTAAAGCTCGGCGCCGATTTCCTGGGCGAAACTTTTTTAGTCATCGCGGGCGATGCGTTGACCGATTTCGATTTGGCCGATTTTTGGGAATTTCATCGCTCAAACAACGCCAAGGTCAGCATCTGTCTTAAGCGCGTACCCGATCCCGGAGAATTCGGCGTAGTGGTGACTGACGAGGAAGGGCACATCCTGCGCTTTCTGGAAAAACCGGGCGTCAGCGAAGTTTGCAGCGATACGGTTAATACCGGCATTTACCTGATCGAACCGGATATTCTGGAGCGCATTCCTGAAGGTACTCCCTATGATTTTGCCAACGACCTGTTTCCGCAGCTGATGGCGGATAACATTCCTTTGTTCGCCTATGTGGCCGAAGGGTATTGGAACGATATCGGCACTATCAGCCAGCTCAAACAATCGCATTGGGATTTCCTGGATGGCAAGCTCCGGCTGCCGATATCAGGCCATCAAATCGCCGACCGGATCTGGCTGGGCGATGGCGCGCGCGTCGCCGCGGATGCGGAACTGATAGCGCCCAGCTGGATCGGCGACAACGTCCGTATTCATTCTGCTGCGAAGATCGGGCCCTATAGCGTCATCTGCCCGGATGTGGAAATCGACACCAGAGCCGCCGTTACCCGGAGTATCGTGATGAATAACAGTTTCATCGGCGAGTCGTGCGATGTGCGTAATTGTATTATCGGTAATAATAATATCCTGGAAGTTCAATGTGCAGTCGGCGACGAGGCGGTCATCGGCATACATTGCCATTTGGGCCGTCAAGTATCGGTACTGCCGGGGGTGCTGGTGTGGCCCGACAAGGAAGTGGACGCGCACAGCACCCTGCGGGAGAATCTGGTCTGGGAGTCGTTACTGAGGCCCTCCATTTTTGCCTCTCGCGGGATCAGTGGGCTGGCGAATCTGCATATCACCCCGGAATATGCCGTTACCTTGGGCAAGGCTTTCGGCGGTTTTCTGGGGCGTGGTAAGCAGGTGATGGTTGCACGCGATCTGCATCCTTTCTCCCGTTTGATCAAGCGCGCTTTCATATCAGGCTTATTGGCAGTTGGCGTCAGCGTCGACGATCTTGAAGAAGCCAGCCTGCCGGAAACGCGCTTCATCACCAGTTTCAGCCGCGATACCGACGGCGGCACCCATATCCGCATGTCCGACGCCCACGCCAGCGTAGCGATTATCGAACTGTTCGACAGCAACGGATTACCGTTGATGCGTCAGGCCAGGCGTAAAATCGAAGCGGTGTTTTACCGGGGCGAATTCCCGAAAGTCGCCGTAGACAGTGTGGGCAGCCTGGGCTATACCGGCCGGGTGCATGAGCGCTATGCAGAACATCTTACTCAATTTACCGATCAGGACGCTTTGAGCCCTTGGCGCGGCCGGGTATTGCATTACTGCACTGAACACAATCTGAGCCGCATCCTGGCCGACGTGTTGGGCAGCAGCGAAGTTCCGTATCTGGAAAGTCAAGTCGAAGAGAGCGTGCCATTACAGACCGCACCTTACGAATGGATTGCCGAAATTGCCAAGCTGAACCATAAAATTGCGCTGATTATTGAAAAAAACGGCGAACAGCTGACGCTGGTGGATGAACTTGGAGTTATTCACCGGACTCAACGCACCCAGGAATTGCTTGCAGCTGCTTTTATTATAAGTGCGCCGCCCGATGAGCCGATTTTTCTGGAGCCCGATCACCCCAAGTTTCTCGACGCTTTGGCAACAACACATCGCCGCCAGATCGTTATCACGCATAAAGATGTGGGCGCCAAGCTTAATACCGTCTATGAACACACTCACAACCATGACTGGATGCATCTGACTCATTTCTATTTAGGTTATGGAGCGGTATCGGGCGCTTTGCGTCTGCTGGAATTTTTGGGCAACGAACAGCTTACCCTGCATGATTTCGAGCGGCAAACTCCGCTCAGTTACCGGCGTTATCTTTCTATTCTTTGCCCCTGGATCGATATGGGGCGGGTTATGCGTGAGCTGGGCGAATATCCTGAGGTAGAACGGGATAGAATGCCGGAAGGCTTGCGTCTGGTTCTGGAAAACGGCTGGGTCTACGTGTTGCCCAGTTCGGACTCAGCACAGCTGGAAATCACGCTGGAAGCCGATAATGCAAGCGTTTTGCCGGAGTTGGAACAACACGTCAATCAGCGTCTGCGGAGGCTTGTCCCATGATTAGTACACTTTTCCTGTTTGCCGTCGACCTGGACGGCACCCTGTTGCCGAACACCTGTAAATTGCCCGCTTCGGGCTGTTTGGAGCGAACTCAGCGCTTACTTAATTGTTTGAGGGAACGCGGAATTCCGATTTGCTTCGTCACCGGACGGCATCTTGACTCGGCGAGAAAAGGCGTCAAAACTTTCGGCCTGACGCCACCCGATTGGTGGATATGCAATGTCGGAACGGAAATCTATAACTCGGAAGGCGAACGGGATATAGAGTGGGAGCAGCAGCTGGGTCCAAAGCTCGATCATCAAGCCTTACGTAAAACCTTAACCAAAATTCCGAGACTGTTAACGCAGGAGTTGGATAAACAGGGGAGATATAAATTCAGTCTTTATTATCACAAAGCGGCATCAAAAGAATTACAGGCGGAAATCCGGTATCGAGTTGACGCATTGGCCGACAATTTGAAATTGGTCGTCAGTATCGAAGAAGGAAGCGGACGGGCCTTGCTGGATATTATCCCTATCGATGCCGGAAAAAAACATGCAGTCGAATACATGGCGCATTGTTACAGGCTTGCCAAGGCACGGGTGTTTTTCGCAGGAGATTCCGGCAATGATTTTGACGTGCTGCTGTCCGGTATCTGCGGCACGATGGTGGGTAACGCGCCCAATGACGTGCAATCCCGGCTTAGAGTTTTGCAAACGCAATTTTCCGAGGCGCAGCTTTACATGGCTAATGCCCATTACGGCGACGGCATAATCGAAGGTTTGCACCATTACGGCTTTTGGTCGCACCCGGTAACAGCTTAGCGAGATTAAATCATGCGAATAGCTTTTTTTTCTCCTCATTGCGATCCTTTGGCAGCTACCGGCGAACCGGATGCAGGCGGGCAATGTGTCTATGAAGCCCAGGTAGCGCTTGAACTGGCTGCAATGGGGCATGAAGTCCGTGTCTTTAACCGGCAGTGGGGCGATAAACCGGCTTACCGGAAACTCGCAGAAAATGCCGAGATATTTCGTTACCCGATGGGGCAAACCGGATTCCTGCGTAAGGAAGACATGGGGCCGTACTTGGCCGAATTTGCAAGCAACGTGCTGGCAGAGCAGGGCGCTTGGCTAAGCGATGCCGACCTGTGTCATGGTCATTATTGGGATGGCGGTGCGACTGCTTTGATCGCTGCCGTATCGCTCGGTAAGCCGCTGGTGTTTACCAGCCACTCATTGGGACTACTCAAGCGCGATCAGATTCCCGACGGGACAGTGGACGGTTCGCGATTTCGTTACGACCTGCGTATCCGGGCGGAACGAAAAATACTGGATGCGGCAGATAAAGTCATCGCCTTGAGCAGCAACGAGAAGACCGCTTTGGCCAAACGCTACCAAACAGTAAGCGACAAAATCGCGGTAGTGCCGGGCGGCGTCGATATCGATAATTTTGAGGCTTGTTCCGACAAACGGGCGTTGCAGCGTCAACTGGGTTTTGATTCCGATTTTCTGTTGTTCACTGCCGGACGCTTGGACCCGCGCAAGGGTTTTTTGGAATTGCTGGACGCTATTCCCATCGTATTGAAACGACTGCAAGCGGCAGGCAAGTCGGTTATTTTTTGCCTTCCGGCCGGACCGCAGCAACCCGATGCCGAGGAGCGAATTTATCGGGATGCCTTGCAAGATAGAGCTTTACAGTTGGGCCTGACAAAGGCCATCCATTGGTTCAACCGCTTGGACGATGACACGCTCAAGCGCTACTACCAAGCGGCCGACCTGTTTCTTTGCCCGTCGCATTACGAGCCGTTCGGTTTGGTGCTGGTGGAAGCTTTCGCCTCCGGTACGCCGGTCATCGCGACCTGCCATGGCGGTCCTGTCGATATTGTGACGCCGGGCGTCGAAGGCTATCTCGCCGACCCTATGAATCCGGATGAGTTCGCAGGACGGATTATCGATGTGCTGCTCGCCCCGGAAACAGAAATCCACGCTATGCGCGAGGCTGCGCTTAACAAAGCGCGAAGCTGTTATTCCTGGCCCGCGGTGGCGGCGGCGATAGCGAATGTTTACCGGATAACAAGCGAGCATAGCCGGGCGAATAAGGTTAGGGCTTGATCTAATCAAACCGTTTTTCGAATAAATTTTTGGGCAAAGTTCTAGTACTCAGTCAATCTTGTTTTGTCGGGTAATAATTTAATTGTGGGAGCGGCTTTAGCCGCGATTGTCGCGGCTAAAGCCGCTCCCACATAGCCTTCTTCACTCGACATTATAAATTTGACTGATTACTAGCTATTCAATAGATTAAACGTCCAGTCATATTGGCCGATTCGCAAAGGTTTGGTTTGTCCGCCTGGCCTTAATTTTTATTCACCACAAAGACACCCAGTTTATGCGTGTCTTCGTGGTGAATAATAAAATCTGATTTATGGGCAGATGGGTTATCGGACACGCCTTAACGCAACTTTCAAACCGCTGCTGGTTTGCGTGAAGTGCAAGTCTGGCTTTGCTCCGCCTCTAACTTGTTTCGAATCACACCAGCCAGATATTGCGCATCCTCGGCAATTCCCAGAAAGCGGCCGGAACCCCAGGTGTTGAGCCAGGGCAAACCGATAAAATAGAGCCCTTCTTCGTTGGTTACTCCGCGATGGAATTGCGGATGGCCGTGGACATCGAAAGCCGGTAGTTCTATCCAGCTGTAATCCGGCCGAAAACCGATCGCCCACACGATGGAGGTGATGCCCGCGGCATCGGCATCTACAGTCAATGGATCGAATTCGGGTTTCCAGACTTTCCTGAACGGCGGTTCCTCCGGCGCATCGATGCCGTTCTCCGCAATATAGCGGTCAATATCTTTGCGTATACGCACATACACGTCATCGGCCTCGTCGAGGTTTTGGGTTAAATCCGCTTTGAATTCCAGCGTGGCGCCTTGGATATTGGCCATGCTGCCATACAGACTGACGCCTTCCAGCGCAAACTTGCGCAGATCGATTTCATGGCCGCCGTCGCGCCCGGTTAAATAGTGGTTGGTCTTGTGACGAACCGCATCGCCCATTGGGTGATTATCCAAAGTCAGTTGGTAAAAGCCCAGGTCGTACAGCCACTCCGTCGTTTCCCGGCCGCGATACATGCGCGGCGAACGAGGTGCGTTGCCGACTGCCAAATGCACTTTACGTCCCGCCAAATGCAGGTCTTCCATCAGCTGAACACCGGATTGCCCTGTCCCTACGACCAGCACCTCACCGGCAGGCAGAGATTGCGGATTACGGTATTGCACGGAATGGATTTGGGTAATGTGGTCGGGAAGGTTTTGGGCATAATCAGGGATAATCGGAATATCATAGCCGCCGGTTGCCACGACCAAGTGATCGGCGGTGAACTCGCCGATGCTTGTGGTTACCTCAAGCCAGCCCTGTTTGCCCCTGCGGACGCGGGTCACGGCCACGCCTTCGTTCAGCGGTGCGTTGATCTTTTGGGCAAAAGCTTCGACATATTCGACAATCTGGTCCTTAAGCATGAAACCTTGCGGGTCGTCGCCTTGATACGGAAAATCCGGCAGGCGGCATTGCCAGTTCGGGGTCACCAGGCAAAAGCTGTCCCAGCGATCATTGCGCCAGGAATGGGCGACCCGGTTTTTTTCAAAAACGATGTGGCTGATGTCCAGTTTTTGCAGGTGATAGCTCACCGACAAACCGGCTTGGCCGCCGCCGACGATGATGACTTGATAATGCGGGTGTGGATTGTTTTGTTGATTATTCATGTGTTCTCTCTTGTTGTGTAGTTTGTGATTCCTGAGTGCCGGGTCGGAAGTTCACCCTGCTCTCGTTCCCACGCAGCGCGTGGAGCGAGACAAAATCCTGTTTGCTTATGGTTCCTACGCAGAGCATCACTGCCAAGTAGGAGCGGGCCGCGCCCGCGACATTTGAGCAGCGATTGCAGACTTGTAGTTCCTTCATCGCGGGCACGGCCCGCTCCTACAATGTCCTTGGTTCAGTTCTGGATAGACTTACCCGATAAACTTTTCCACCAAAACCTTTGGATTTTCAATATCCGAAAATAGTGCGGCAATAGATTCAATCTCGGCCAGCTGACTCATTGCACTGGAGCAGGTGTATCCATACTTTTGGCGAACCCGCTCGCTGGCGATCTGTAAAGCCGCACGGCTACGGGCGAGAAAATCTTCCAACTCGTAGCTTTCGCCCGGATTGAAAAAATCCTTGATCACCTGGGATGGCGAATAGCAAAGGGTGGCGGATTGGTCCGGCCAACGGACGCGAAAACGCATTTCAGGCATGGGTAAGTCCTCTTCGATGAGTGGAATGGAGGAACATGGCTAAACCTCCGGTTTGAGTGCTATGCCGCAGCCGGTCAACGGTTCTGCGTGCAAATCCCAGAGCAGTTCCTCGCTGTCGGCATCGGCAAGGCGCAGGCGGCCGGAAGCATCGGTTTCGCCGATCACCAAGCAGGCAATGCCGCGCCGCGAGAAGCGTTCAATAATGGCTTCGGTATGTTCGACTTCCGCGCTCAGCACGAAGCCGTAGCTGGGAAAACAGCAAAGCCAGCGCTCCAATGGGATGTCGGGCGGGCAGGGTATGGAAGCCGTGTCGATCGTACCGCCCAAGCCTGAACACTCCAGCAGCATCAGCACCGTGCCGATCATGCCCGCCATGCTGATGTCTTTCGCCGCGGCGCACAGCCCGATTTCTGCGAGTAGCGGTAATAGTTCCAGATCCTCGCGCAATCTTTCGGGCGGCGAACCGGTGCTCGCATCCCACCAGGCATAGGGTTCGCGAAAATGTCCGCGCAAATCGACCGCCGCCAGCAGCTTTTGTCCGGCTTTTGCCTCGAAACTGCTGAGCAATTTATTGGCGCGGCCGAGAATCGCCACCGACAATTGCGAACGGTCGTTACGAAGATTGCTATGTCCGCCGACGATAGGCACGCGATAAATCTCTGAGGCGGCGGCCATGCCTTCCAGCACCGGCCGGGCTTTTTGTTCGCCGTCGCTCCAGATCGCATCGACCACGGCAATTGGACGGCCGCCCATCGCGTAAATGTCGCTGACGTTGACCATCACGCCGCAGTACCCGGCAAACCAAGGGTGGCTGTCGACAAACTCGTTCAGGAAACCTTCCGTCGCCAACAATAAAAAACCGTCCCGGTCGGGTATGGCGGCGCAATCGTCACCCAGCGGAATTTCGCTTTCATGAAACGGCATTCGCTTGAGCCTATCCGCTACGAAGGCGATGTCGCGCTTATGCATCAGGCCGATGCTTTGTTTTATATGTTGAGTCAGTCGGTTTAAATCGCTCATGCGGCAATCCTGCCGGTAGCAATAAAACCGGTCGCGCCATCGGCATAGGCCGGATAGAAACCCAGATCGGCCTGCATCAGGTGATGCGGCCGACCGTGCAGTTCAATTTCCTGTAGCGATCGCCAGTGCAGACGGCGAAACAACGGTACATTGCGGCTTTGCACTTGTGCCAGAAAAGTGTGGCAGTCTTGGGCATGGGCGGTGGTGACCGCCAGACGGATCAGCGCGGCACCCAGGTTGCCCTGTTTGCGGTAGTCGGCCGCCACCGCCAGCCGCGAGCCCCACCAGATTCCCGGTTCGGCCTGGTGAATGCGGACGGTTCCGACCACTTCATCGGGCAGCCCGCCGACGCAGGCGATAGCGACAATAGGGGTGGCGATCCGGTCGATGTCGTCACGATCATTGCCTTGAAAAACGCCTTGTTCCTCGCAAAATACTGCTTGCCGCAAGCGCAGCATTTGCTCGCGTTCCCAGTCCTGGGTTACCCATTTAACCAAGTACTCGTTGGGAACAAAGTGGTTGATGGATTCGTTCAGCATGTCAGGCCTCGTAACTGGAAAGGGCGGAGCAAGCACCGCATTTCGCGCAGCCTGCTTTCATGTCGGCGGAGCGGAGTCCCGCTTGGTTTAGCATAGCGCCCAGCGGTTGCAAAATATCCTGCATAAAACGCGGATCGGGCGACGGATGATCGGCTAAGGGCGTCCCGGTAATCGGTATAAAAGGCACTACGAACGGATAAACGCCTTTATCTATCAGCTGCTTGGAAACGGACAGGATGGCCTCTACGGTATCGCCGAGTCCAGCCAGTATGTAGGTGCTGACTTCGCCCCGGCCGAACACCGCGACCGCCGCATCGAAAGCGTCCATGTAACGTTCCAGCGGCACACTGGCCTTACCGGGCATGATGCGGGCGCGGACTGCCGGGGTGACGGCTTCCAGATGCATGCCCAGGCTGTCGATGCCTGCGGCTTTCATGCGTTCGAACCAACTATCATCGTCCGGCGGTTCGCATTGGCCCTGAATCGGCAAATCGACGGCGGCTTTTACCGCACTAGCGCTTTCGCACAGAATCGAAGCGCCGCGATCGGTCAGGTTGGGCGTGCCGGTGGTGATCACCATGTGCTTTACGCCGTCCAACTCTACCGCGGCTCGGGCGACTTCGGCCAATTGCTCCGGCGTTTTGCGAAGAATGGTTCGGCCTGCTTTCAGCGATTGGCCGATCGCGCAAAACTGGCAGGATTTTTTGCGGTTGCTGTAGCGTATGCAGGATTGCAATACCGTGGTGGCCAGCACATCCGCTGCATGCAATGTGGCAATATGGGAGTAGGACACGCCGTCCGCGGTTTGCAAAGCGTAGAAACGCGGCTGGCGAGGGAACGCGATGGAAGCTATGTTTTTGCCATTAAGACGAATAACGCTGTTCCCTTGATTATTCGGGTGGTCTGCGACGAACGGCGAGTTGACCGCTCCGGCGGTGGCGATCTGCACCATGATGGTCTTGCCGCCGATAGTAACGGCTTTGTGGTCGGAAGGACCGGCGCCGCCGCGACGAACGCCAATGGCGGATTCGGCGTCCTCCAGCCGTAATCCCAACGATTGCAGTTCGGTGATCAGCTGTGACGAAATGGCTTCGGCTTTATTCATGGCTGGGTTGCTCGCTGCTGTGGAGGATTGGAAAAGGTGCTTTTGCTCCTTCTCCCTTAGGGAGAAGGTTGGGATGAGGGGAAATAAAATCGTTACTCTCATTTCCCCTCACCCAACCCTCTCCCTCTGGAGAGGGCTTTATTGCATTTAATTCATCAATAAACATCGGTGCAGTCGGTCTGTCATTGATCCTCAGGCTTAACAGTTCGGGGCGGGCATAGTGGCCGACCGAGTCCATCATGCGTTTGCGTTTGGTGATCAGCGCCATATCCAGGTCGGCGATGACCATGCCTTCGCCGGAACGCAAGGGCTCGGCCAGATGTTGGCCTTCGGGCGAGATAATTGCCGTGCAACAGCCGCCGCGCAGGGCTTTTTGCAAAACGGGATCGGGCGTTACCGATTCGATCTGCTGATCGCTCAACCAGCCGGTGGAGTTGATCACGAAGCAGCCGGATTCCAGTGCATGATGGCGGATGGTGACTTCGATCTGTTCGGCGAAAATCGGCCCGACCAAGGAGCCGGGAAACTGGCTGCAATGGATTTCTTCATGCTGCGCCATCAATGCGTAGCGGGCCAGCGGGTTGTAATGTTCCCAGCAGGCCAGCGCGCCGATTCGGCCGATGCCGGTATCGACCACTTTCAGGCCGGAAGCATCGCCTTGGCCCCAGATCATGCGTTCATGGAAAGTCGGTGTGATCTTACGCCGCTTCAATACCAGACTGCCGCATTCATCGAAAATCAGTTGGGTGTTGTAAAGGCTGCCGTGGTCGCGCTCATTGACGCCCAGCACCACGACCACGCCCAACGAGCGGGCTTGGGCGGCAACCGCATCGGTGACCGGTCCCGGCACCACGACGGCGTGCTCGTAAAGCTTAAGATGCGCGCTGCCGGACGCGACCGGCGGCAGCACGAACGAAAAGTACGGGTAATAAGGCACAAAGGTTTCCGGAAATACTACCAGTTGCGCGCCTTCCTTGGCGGCGTCGCTGATGGCCTGACAAACCTTGTCGACGGTGCCGGTGGCCGAATCGAACACCGGTGCAATCTGTACCGCTGCCGCCCTGACGATTTTTTTCGATGTCACAATCTGTACTCCTGTTGCTGATTATTCTGGGAAAAGCAGTGGGTCCACGAAAGGCACAAAAAGCACGAAAATATTAACGGTAGATGTACGCGGTTTATTTCGTGTTTTTTGTGTCTTTCGTGGACAAAACCGCCGTTTTTAGTGTTCCGAATGATTTACATCGTCCAGGTATCCAGGATGAAAGCGTTCTCGCGGCGATGGATCAGCACGATGTCCAATACATCCAGCGGGCTGACCGGGCGGATGCCTTCGATCAGGCTGGGTTCGCCGTGTCCGTACAAGGCTTGCAGTGCGAACCGGCAGGCATAGACTTTGCCGCCTTCGGCCATGAATTTGTTGATTTGGGTGGTGTAGTTCTGGTGTCCCGGAAAAGCCTCGTCGCCCAAGCGCGGAAAGCCGCGCTGAATGCCGAGCGTCACGCCCGGCCCGTATAACAGGATCGAGGTTTCAAAGCCTTTGCGTTGCAGACGGGTCGCCTGCAATAGATTCACGAAGCCGATGGAACCTTCAAAGGCGACAGTGTGGAATTTCACCAGGGCTTTTTCGCCGGGTTGGGCTTTGACGTCCTCGAATACTTTCTCTTCGTAATCCACAAAAAAATCGCCGTTGACGTGGGCTGGTTTTTGAACTGCTGGCATGGAATGCTCCTTGTTATGAGTAAAAAACCCTGCATCAATGGCGCGATGCAGGGAGAGTTATAGCTGTCAATAAATGAGGGGGATTGACGGAAGATAGTTTACGAGCGAGGCAGTATTGCTGACAGATTCAGGAAAAAACGATTTTTAGGGTACAGATTACGGTTTGAATGATCTGTTCCGCTTAATAAAGCGGATAACTGTTATGGATAAGCTGGATTAATCGCAGTTTGCCTCGTTCCCACTCGCTGCGTCACTGCCATTAAGTTAAGCACAATGATGCGGTAGGAGCGGGCCATGCCCGCGAAATTTGAACGACAATTACCGTTGCGCTCCCTCATCGCGGGCATGGCCCGCTCCTACAACGCTTAACTTAATGGCAATGACGCGCTGAGTGGGAATACAGTTAAAGGCGCGCTACGCCGCGAGTTACGGTCAACGGATCGAAAAATGCACGTCGTGTAAATACTGGGTGTAGCGCGTGGGAACGAGGGATATCAGATGGGCTGGAGAGATACAATATAAAAAAATTAAATAACTAAGCGGTACAGTTGTGCTAAATTTGCCGGGCAGACAACCCGCAGAGACCTAAAATCGATGAAACATCTTTATGAAACCGTAGCGGACAATATCCTCGCCCATATCGAACAAGGCGTTTATCGTTCAGGCGAACGCTTACCGGGCATACGCCGTTTAAGTCAGCAACTGAACGTGAGCGTATCGACCGCACTTGAAGCCTACCGGCTGCTGGAAGACCAAGGACGAATCCAGGCGCGTGCGCGCTCCGGATACTATGTCAGCGCCTTTCATCGACTAGCCGTCACCGAACCCGATATTTCCGAGCCGTCAACGATGCCTTCCCGAGTGACAGGCCAGTCCCTGACACGGCAGATTCTGCTGGCCGCGAAAGATCCTTACCAGATCAATCTGGGTTCTTCCGTACCCGCGCCTGATTTTTTGCCGACGCGCGTTTTGCAACAGGCCACCCAAAAAGTGGTGCGCCTGTTTGAAAAACGCTGTTTCGACACCGATGAATTGCTCGGCAATCAGGAGCTTCGCCGCCAGATTGCCAAACGCATGGTCGAATTGAATTGTGCTGTCAACCCTGATGATATTGTCATTACGCAAGGCGCCAGGGACGCCGTTCGGCTCGCGTTGCTGGCGATCTGCAAGCCGGGCGATGTGATCGCTATCGAATCGCCGACGTTTTACGGATTGTTGCAGGTCATCGAGTCCTGTGGCATGGAAGCGCTGGAAATCCCGACTCATCCGCGCGACGGCATTTCTGTTGAAGCGCTGCAACTGGCTATCGAACAGTGGCCGATCAAAGCCTGCCTGATTATTTCCAACTATAACAACCCAGTCGGTTCTTGCATGTCGGACGAGCGGAAAAAAAACCTGGTGGCGTTACTGGAAAAAAACGGTATTCCGTTGGTCGAGGACGATGTCTATGGCGATTTGGGCTTCGGATTGAAACGGCCTTCCGTCGCCAAGGCTTGGAGCCAACAGGGCGAAGTGCTGTATTGCTCGTCCTTTGCAAAAACCTTGTCGCCGGGCTTGCGCGTCGGTTGGCTGGTTCCGGGCCGGTTTATGAAAAAAGTGGAAAATCTCAAATACATGCTGCATCAGGCCACGCCGACGCTCAATCAACTTGTTATTGCCCATTTGCTGGAGCAAGGCGGTTATGACCGTTATCTGCGTCAGGTCCGGCAGGAATATGCCCATAGCGTGGCTCGCACGGTGAAGGCAGTGATCCTGTCTTTTCCCGAGGGAACTAAAGTGACGCAACCGGAAGGCGGTTTTGCGTTGTGGGTGGAACTGCCGGAAAGCGTCGATGCGATGGAATTGCATCGGCGCGCGAGCCTGGAAGGCATCATCATCGCTCCCGGGCCGCTGTTCTCCGCTACGCAAAAAAAATACGGCAACTTCATCAGGCTTAGTTGCGCCGTGCCCTGGAATGACCGATTGGAACGGGCGTTGAAAAAGCTGGGGGATATGGTTGGGGAGTTAATGGCGGGATTAAACAATTAGCAAGGCTGGGGTAGTTCAGTCAGCATAACCGTTACGCCATAACTCATATTCGCTAATATCAATATCATCGTTCCAACTCACCGCATAACCACCTTGCTCGACTTTAACGCTTTTAAAAAAAGCGGCATTTTTTAACGCGGCAAACATGGTTTTGTTTAATAACGGTTTTACATCGTAGCGACGTTTTTCGTGGGTTGTAAATTCAACTAATAATTGGTAATCGTCCATTGGCTGGACAGCGAGAATTTTAGGATAGTTCATGATAATTACTCCAGCGGCGGCAGTTTATGGAACTGTTGCTTCGTCCACATGGCCATCAATTCGGCTTGATAGCGTGTCGCCCATTCAACAACCATCTTTTGGGCGCGATTGGGTAAATCCCCTTCTATTATTTCCAACGTTTCAATATCAAAAAGCGCGTTGTACTCGCCATAAACGACGTGAAAGTGTGGCGGTGGATGATCACTAAAAAACAATTTAATAATAATTCCGTAGAACCTCGATATTTCCGGCATTTTATTTCTTCCCCATAATCAAAATTTGTTTGGTTAAATCGGCTCGCTCCGGTTTAGCAAAATACTATGGTATACGGGGCGTGAACATAATCAATGATACTGGTGTATTGAATTGCACAATGCAAGACCTGGAACTTTTGTTCTTCTGGAACTTTTGTTCGTTGCGCCGTGCCGTGGAATGATAGGTTGGAACGGGCGGCGAAAAAGTTGGGGGATATGGCTGGGGAATTGATGGCGGGGTTAAATAATTAGTCAAGATGTCGGGCAACGGAAAGAAGTTGATCAATTTGCTAGACTTACAAAATCTTAGCGATATCGAGTTGCAAAACTATTTTCAAGTTCTTGACTTAACTTATCTTTAGCAAGCCAGATATTTTTTATTAAATCATCGCTAAAATTTTGAGGTTTAAAACTGGAGGTATCAAAATTTTCCAGCGTAACCGCTTGGCGGAGCTTTTTTAAATGCGGATAACATTTTTCAACGTTAAGATTTCGTAATTTCAGAATATCGAGTTTGTTACGCAATTTTTGATTCAAATTTCGTTTCAGCTGAAAAGCCGAATCACTGGATTCTTGGCTTGTATGATACTTTATAGCTTCGATTTCAATTTCATCCAAAAAAGATTGAGTTTTATCAAGTATAGCTCGTATCTCTTTGCGCTTTTCACGAACATTATTTTGATGGTTTACCAATAGCCATCCCAAAATAACCAGTAACCAAGTTACTATTTGTGTCCAGCCCATATTAGCCTTGCTCCGCATCGAGAATATATTCTTCAATCTCCTCAAGCAAACTGGGATCTTCTGAATGTAAAGTTATAGTATTTTTTATTTGTGTTGATGAATAACCCAATCGAACTAGTCCTCCAAACGCTTCCTCTAGAAATGAGGAACCATATCCGGCAGTCTCATCTAATTCAATGGTTACATGCCCGTTACTGTCTAAGACAGGGACTAAAAATTTAGCTCGGAAAAGTTCACCGCTGAACGGCCCATCGGTTTCATACCGTCCAGCAGGATACCGGGAAAAATCTCTCCCAATATCAATAATCGTCGTAGTGATGGTATTCATAATTTTACCTCTGTATTCCGACTTACTGGTAAAGACCAAAGAATCAAGGTTCCAAAAATGGAATCCTTATAGTTTTTAACGTCTTCGGATGGATTAGAATTGTTTAGATTATACAGATAACCGCCCTTATTACTAAGAATTACCAACCTGCCTCCTTGAGTCGTGTCTATTGCTTTAATCATATCCAGTAATCCTTTCCCGCGATGACGCTTTTGGGTTCGACTCCTTTTAACTTCTATCGCTGCACGAATTAATTCGCCATCTGAATATTTCTTCTTATCCGTGAACAATTTACACAAAATTGATTTGAACATATTTTCTTCATGATTTTCTTCTATTGTCTTCGGCAGCGTAATTGGAATACCTACTCCTAAATCGCAAAAAGCCACAGAAATATGGTTCTCTTCTTCACGACAAAACATCCACCATCCCTTATCACCTATAATTTCTGCACCGTCATTTCGTAAATCCATATAGGCATGCTGCGAAACATTAGTCATTGCTTCAGAGACTCCCCGATATAGTTTCTTAGCTTTGGTTTGTGGCAGCCTGCTTTCTGCTTCCAATATCTCGCCAACCTTTGTAGCATCTGTAAGTTCTCCGAATGCAATTTTCCAATTGATTACATCGGAGCGCTTTGGAATAATTGAACAACTGTTTTTTAACATCTTCAAAATTCCTAGATGTTGTAGTACCTGAGCAGCTGTTTCATCTTTCGGTGGAATGCAAGATACTAAATTTAATGACCCAAGTTCTCGTTTAATTCGATGGAGCTCAGAAAAAAACAGTAAGGTTCCACAAACAACCATTCGTTTAGCGTTTGAAAAATCAATTCTTACAGGTCTTTTCTGGATTAGCACTTTATCCCGAAGTTTTCCAATAAATTCAAGTAGCAACTTACGATTAATACTGCCTATTAGCTCGAATATTTCAGGTGATTTTAGAACGAAAGACGGCTTGGTCCCTTTTCGACGGTTATGACTCTGTTTATTTCGCTTTTTATCTAAACGTTTCTTTTCTCGTTTATTTCGTTTATGGCTAAGTCGTATCCAAGCTATACGATCATCAGAATTTAGCAGTCTCATAAATCTATTTAATTGAGTTTTTTGAAAACCATGGGGCATTATCTGAGATTGGGCAATGCTTTTCTGCCCAATAACTAAGATCAAGTGGTGCGTAGTGTGTCATAGTACGGGCCATCAAGTTTATCTATTTCCTAATAAACATCACATCATCAAGATAATCCTGAAACACCCCATCGTAAGTCACAATACACAGCTTCTCGTACTTGGCCTGGGCAATCAGCAATCGGTCGAACGGGTCTTTATGATGATCGCCCAATTCGAGAACGGTTTGGGCATGGTAAGGCGTGATATTCAGCCATTGAAAACCTTGCGCTTCAATGTCTTCGGCAATATGTTCCGAGGGCAAGGGCATTTTACCCAAGCCGTTTTTAATTGCCATCTCCCAGAGCGTAACCGAACTGACCAATGCGCCTTCGGTTTGAATCCGCTCGATGATCGGGCGGTCCTTGATTTCGCCCGTCAGCCAATCGTAAACAATGCAGGTATCAAGCAGCAGGCGCATTATTGCTATCGGTGAATAATTGCTCTACTTCGGCGTTAGTCTCGGCGGAATTCCAGTCCGCCGCATAAGCGGCACGACCTTTCCAGGCACCAGGGGGAGCGACTTTGTTGGCCGTGTATTTAACAAGTTTGGCGACGGGTACGCCATTACGGGCGATTACTACTTCTTCGTCTCTCTCGGCGGCAACGATGAGGCTGGATAAGTTGTTCTTGGCTTCGAGTATGTTGACTTGCATAGAGGGCACCTAGTCTTTGTTGGCTAATGCTAGCCAACTTAGTTGGCTTGGTCTTTATTGTCAAGAGAAAGCCCTTTCAATAAGGACTGAGTCATTAAAGATAAATCGAAGGTTTTCATACCGGCTGCGCTTGTTTTATTACTTGGTCGCGAAATTTGTCGGGTAGGCTCGGGGAGTCAATAAATCGACCGTGATATTGAGCAAGCGGGTAATTTCAAGCTGAATTTTGACAATAGTGCCGTCAAGGCAATGGCGGTTTTTTCCAGTTTTGCAGGTGCGTTTTGAATGACCGAAAAGCGACGCCCCGGTCATCGCCGAGCAGGAACGCATGAACGCCGCGCTGAAGCCAGTATTCTCGCTGTTCCGGCTGACGCGGCACGGCGCAAAACGGCACAGCGTGTTTGCGGCAGACATCGGCGACGGTCATGATCGCGGCCTGAACTTCAGGGTGTTGAGCCTGGCCGGGTACGCCGTAAGATTGGGACAGGTCGATTGCGCCTTCCAGCACCAGGTCGATACCCGGCACGGAGACGATCTCGTCGATGTTTTCTACGCCGAGCCGGTCTTCGATCATGACCGCGACCAATAGCTCGGCGTTGGCCTGTTCGAAATAGCTCGGCAGGTCCAGGCGGCCGAAACCCGTGGTGCGGCCGCCGCTGATGCCGCGTTGGCCCAACGGGTGGTAGCGGCTGGCGCTGACGGCGGCTTGGGCTTCGGCGCGGTTTTGCACGTGAGGGACGACGATGCCTTGCGCGCCGCTGTCCAGGGCGCGCAAAATCGCAGCGGCATCCATACCGGGGACGCGCACCAAGGCGGTAAGACCTGCGCATTCGGCGGCCCGGATCATGTTTTCCAGGGTTTCCGGATTGGTGTTCACATGTTCCAGGTCCAGGATGACGAAATCGTATCCGGCATAACCGAGCATTTCCACCAGCAACGGCGCCGGTATTGAATTTAGCAGCCCGTATACCGTCTCGCCGTTACGCAGGGATTGTTTCAGTTTATTGGTTTGCAGCATGAACCGGCTCCTGTGGCGATAGATAGATATGCTGCGGGTGCGGATGGCGCAGGAAATCGTGATGGGAGATATGCCAGGCGTAGGCTCCGGCATAGCTAAACACCAGCAAGTCGCCGACCCGCAACCGTTCCACCGGTGCGGCAGTGGCTAAAACGTCCTTGGGCGTGCAGAGCTGGCCTACCACGGTGATTTCGGTCTGCTCCACGCCGGGCCGGGGAAACGGATAAGGCCAGTACTCGCGCGGCACTATGAAAAACGGATGGCTGTGCCCTTGGGCATAAGGTGTGCGGAAATGGTGGGTGCCGCCGCGGCCGACCGCAAAATGGCGGCCGAAGCATTGTTTGATATCCAAAACCTGCATCGCGTAATAGCCGCAGGCCGCGGTCAAGTAACGGCCCGGTTCGAAGCGGATGCGCCAGTCCTCCATATTTTCGCTTTTTATCAATGTTGCGAGTCCGCTGCTGAATGCCTTCCAGTCGAATTGCCGGTCGGGTTCGCGGTAGTTGATGCCGATGCCGCCGCCCACGTTGAGGTGGTTAATGCTCAGCCCGAATTGCTCCCGCCATTGCCGCGCTTGGCGGAAGTAACGCGCAAGCAAGTCCAGATGAGCGTCGGCATCCAATTGGTGGGACATCAGGTGAAAGTGGAAACCGTGTAAACGGATTTCCGGGTGCCGCGCCAGCCATGTCAGGCATTCCGGCAGTTGGCCGGAATCGATACCGAACGGGGTGGCTCGGCCGCCCATGGTCAATGTTGTGGTCGGCACGCCGTCCAACGCAAGATTGATACGCAGCAGCACATCGGCCTGCCGGTTCGTGTTTCGGGCCAGCCAAGCCAGCCGACGTAACTCGCCCAGGCTTTCAACGTGCAGTAATTCAACGCCAAGCTCCAGCGCGGCGGTCAGTTCGGTATCGAGCTTGCCGGGTCCGCCAAAAATCACCGGCGTATCGGGGAAATGGCTGCGTACCCAGTCCAGCTCGCCGCCGGATGCGACTTCGAAACCGTGCACATGCGGTGCAAGGGTTTGCAGAATCGGCAGGTCCGAGTTCGCTTTGACCGCATAAAAGAGTTCGCAGTTGTACGGCAGCGTAGCGGCCAAATCGGCGGCATGCTTATCCAATGCCTCCAAGTCATAGATATAGGCGCATAAAGGTTCATCGGTGCAGGCGAGATGAACGGCTTCCGTCACTCGTGCTAACGATCGGTTCATATTACGCATCTCCCAGATAAGCCAACGGGCTGGGCAATGGAATATAGCTGGAATCGCGATCAGGGCGTTTGTAAAAGCGGTTGATCAGGTTGGCTTTGGCGGGGAAGGGCGCGCCTGCCAATAAGGCATTGACGCGCCGTGTCGCGTTCGGGTTGCCGTGTTGAGCCAGATAACAGCGTAACTGGTGACCGACAATACGCCACAGGCGAGGTTCCAGCGACGGGTGCAAGGCGCTCAATTGCGCTATCGCCTCGCAGAAGTTGTTGACCAGCAGGCAGTAGGCGATGCGGTTCCAGCCCTGATCTTCGCTATAAAACAGTGCTTGCCGCACTCTTGCGCCGACGCCGTCGAGCGCAACCGCGTTAAATCGTCCCGTTACCAGTTTGACGCCTTCGAAATCGCGCAGCCAGACGTGGCTGGGCCAGTCATCGGTCAAGCCGATCAGTACGTTCTGCAAGTGCGGTTCGAACACGATGCCGTGATCGAAAAAGCAATGCAGCACCGGCGGCAACAGTTGTTCGACATAGGCCGAGAACCAGTCTTCCGCTACCCTATCCCACGGCGAAGCTTGTCTTCGCGCCAATCGGCCGATAATGTCCGCCAGCCGTGCCTGGCCCCGGGTGTGATTGCCGAACAGGGAACCGGTCAGTAGCGGCGTCGTTGCGGCGGTGTCTGCCGGGTCCAGTCCCTGGCGCAGGATCAAGCCGAAACCTTCCGCCGCTTCTTGCGCGGCCGGGAATTCATCGCCGCCAAGGCGTATAGAGGCGTAGGCCGGTTCCTCCAGTATCCGCAGGCTGGGGAATTGCGCGGCCAGGCGCGGTCCGACGGTCCGCATGATGCGGGTGACTTGCAGCGCTCCGTTCAGCTCGTAAATGGCGTTCTTGCGCACACAATTGGTGATGCGCACATGCAGGGAACATTTGTAAAAATAGGGATTGTCCGGGTGGAACAAGGTACGTATCGACGACGTGGCGAAATAAGCCGGTCCCTGCGGACCCAAGTCGCGCACTCGGTCCTGTTCGAGAGCCGCCTGCACGGCCGGTCGCGACAGTAAATAACGCGCTTGCCAGGGATGCGCCGGCAACAGCGCGAAATCGTCGTCCGTTTGCAGGCCGACGGGCGCTTGGGCGGCCAGCAACGCATCGGCGGATTCCGGCAGCAGCGATTGCTGGAGCCAGTGTTCGCGGCGCACGGCGAAATAATGCAGCGGGAAGCTGGCACCCAACTCTGGAGCATAGCGTTGCACATCCGCCGCCGAAAAACCTTGCCGACTCTTCGGTGCCGGATGGAATGGGTGGCCGAATGACAAAGACTGTTCGGAATCGAGATAGGCGGCCAAGGCTTTGCCGGGTAATGCCGGTTGCGGTACGGCGAGGATGGCCTTGGTTACCGCAACGCTGTCGCGGATTTGTTCCAGTAGTTCCTGATTGAACGGCACGTTGTTTTGGTTTGCCAGATCGTGCAGCAGCAACGTGGACAAGGTGTGCCAGTCCAGCGGCGCCCAGGACCGCCCCGGTAATTTATGATAGAAAGGCGAGCGATAGCGGTAGTTGCCGGTAGGCGAAGCCTGGTCGACCGCCACTAAAAGCCGTTCTCCGCTGTGCGGCAACAGGATATGCATCGCTTTTCCACCGCCGTGCCCCAGCGCCGTTCGTAAAGCCAGAGGCCAATCGCCCTGGCCGAACAGCGGACCGATACCGATTTGCCCGGCCGGTCCGGCGACTTCCCGGCAATAACAATTGAGCAGTGTCTCCAGGCTGCGCTGGCCGGCTTGATCTTCGGCGGAGCAGGTTTGGTAAAAAGTTTGCAGTGCTTGATGTCTCATGATTAGTCTCCAAAAAGTCAGATATTTTCGGTGCAGTGGCGGCAAAAGTTTGAAATTGCCAGCCAAGCGGCGGCCACGGTCATAATCCCGGCGCCGAGTAAAAAAGGTGCATGCGGGCCGAAACCGTCGACCATGGCTCCGGCGGCCAGACCGGCGGCTACCGCGCCCCATTTCGAACCGCTTTCCAGCCAGCCGAAGGTGCGTCCGGCGTTGTTTTCGTGAACCAGCGCCGCCACCAAGGCGTGCAGCACGATAAAGCCGCCGGTCATGGCCAGCCCCATCAATAGCCGCCACAGGATCAACCCCGACAGGCTTTGGGTCTGGGCTTGCCCGAGCAGGGCGACAGCCATTAACAGGAACATCCATACCGGCCCGGCCGGCGACACCCGTTGCCCGAAACGGCCGGTTAAAATGCCGGCTGTCGCCAGGTAAAGCAGGTTGGGTACGCCGAACAGCAGACCGGCCTGTTCGATAGAGACCGACCCTAATCCTTGGGCATAAGGGATGAAATAGGGGAAGGTGGCGACGGTGGCAAAAACGAATGCAAATTGCAGCAGGTAAACGTTATTTGCCGACAGCAGCGGCCGGTTTGCGGCGGTGCTTTTCGGTCGATAGTCGTCGTGTGCGGTTTTCGCCGGTTCTGGCAGTAGCCAAAGCAGCAAGGCCGCAGCCAGCGGCAGCAGGGCCAGGTAGCGGTAAAGTTCTATCGGCGAAACCGAAGCGGCGAACAATCCCAGCACGGCGGGCGCGACCACCAGGGCGGCGCGCGCTGAGCCCTGCATCAAGGTCAGGCTGCGGGCTAAGGCCGGACCGCTGGATAGGGTCGCGAGATAAGCATTGGACGCGGCGAAGGTACCGCCCAGTATTCCCTGCAATGCCAAGGCCAAAAAGAACAGTCCGGTGTCATTGCTATAGCCTGCCAGCAGGAAACTCGCCGAAAGTCCCAGCTGCGCGCGCAACAATGAGATTTTTTTGCCGATCCGGTCGGCAAACGCACCCCACCAGGGGCTGGATAGCGCTGTGAAAAACGTCGGCACGACGTAAAACCAGCCGACCAGGTAAGCGTTGCTGTTGTGCAGCGACTTGCTGAGTATCAGAGCGAAAAACGGCGGCATGCCGAGAGCGGCGAAAGCCGCGATAAAATGACAAAACATGACAACCATCACCATGCGGCGTTGGGCGATAGTCACACGTTCTCCTTCAGGAAGTTAGGCCCGCTTTTGCCGTAGAACTTATTGACGTCGGCGGCGCCGGTTGCGGCTTTGGGTTTCAGGCTGGCCGCGGTCAGCAGGTATTTGACGTATTGCCGGTCGTCTTCGAGCAGGATGCGGCGCGCCAAAGCGGTGTCTTCCCCTTGCCCGGCAAGTTCTGCGAGCAGCGCCGCTATTTTGTCGCGCACGTAGCCGTAAAGCTGCTTGCGGGTCAAGTGGCCCAGACCTGACAAGCCTTCGATTAGAACGGCGATATTGAGCTGCAAGGTGATGGTGGTGAACATCTGCGCCAGCGGCAATTCGTCGTCCACTACGATGCGGCGGTCTTGCAAGCCGTCGATAAACCCGGCCAGCGTCGGCCAACGGGCGGCAAGGTGGGCGCCATGGATGCGCGGCGCGTCGTTATCCTTTAGCAACAGGCGCAAGGTCGGCATTCCGGTGCCAAGCACCAGCATGGTATTTTGCTGGTTGGATTCCAGCGCGATGCCGTAGCGCAACCATAGAACCAGATGAATGCGTAATGTGGTCTCCAGATAGGCGTCGAGAAAATGCTCCAACCGGCCGGCAAAGAAATGTTGCGCCAGCTCTTCGGCCACAGACAAGCCTTGCGGAGTTGGCGCGAGCAGGCCCGCCACCGGCACCACGGTAGCCTGCTCCAGTCCGGCCGGGTAGCGGCGCAAAATATAACCCAGCTCGGGCAGGTGGTTGATATGGGCGCCGATGCTTTCGTCGGTCAGCAGCAAGCGGCCTGCAATATCCGCGTCCTGAGCCGCTATCCGGCCCAGCAGGCTTTGCACGGCATGGCCGTCGGCAATGGTGCTAGGCTTGATGGTGCGTATGTTTTTACCGCCCAAGGTGCGGATAGCCATCGGCAGTTTGATGTGCAGCCCCGGTCTGCCTTGTATTGCCAGGGTGCGCACCGACAAGGTGGATAGAACATTCAAATGAGGTTTGGGCGCAAACAGGAGCTTGCCTTGCAAGCCGTGCGCTTTAGCTAGCGCATCCAGCATCTGAGGCATAAACAGCGGATGAACCGGCAGCAGCGCATGGTCGTCGCTCACCCGGGCGTCGAGCCCGACGTCTGTAAAACTTGGAGAGAGTTCTTGTAGACTTATCGCAGCCTCCGGCCCGAAATGAATATCCTTGACTACCGCTATCCAGCGTAATTGAAAAGGGCGCTGGAATTCAGGCGCGTATAAAGCAAGGTCGTCCGGGCCAAGACCCAGTTTTGCGCGCGCCGTCGGATATAAAGGATGGTCAAGAAACGCGGCCAGCCGCTCATAGTGCAGCTGCCGGTCTTGCCAATGCGGGCTGAGATGAGCGCCTCGGCCGTTACTTTGCACTTCGGCAAAATAGCGCTCCTGCTCTTTTGCGCATAGAACGCCGTGCTCGACTGCGGTTAGGCATTCCAATTGGTAGCTTTCAAAGTCAGCCGCCAAGGCTTGATCCAATCCGTGCCGGAATAGCGTGAGGATGGCGGAGATGTCGTTCAACGGACGATATCCGCTGCTATTCTGCCAAATTAATGGAAGATCGTGTAGCGACCATTCCTGCATGAAGGTACAAGGCCGGACCGGAATCCACAGGCAGCCGTCAGCCAGGTGATCGACAGCCAGCCAGTGGCTGGGCTGCACCGGCAAATCGGGCAACAGTGCGTCTTCAGCAAAGATAATTTTCCCCCGGCTTAGTGTTTCCCGTACATCTTCCCGCAGTAGTGCATCGACGACGCGCCGACAGATATAGTCCTGCTGAATTTTATTCGCGCTATCCGCGATAAGGTGAGGTACGCTCATCAACGGATCTCCCAAGCCAAGCCGGCACCGGCTTGCGCTAGAGCTTGATGCACCGCAGCCGCGTCTGTGCCGACGCCGGTCAATACGCCCAGGTAATCCTTATTGGAATGGGTGATTGCAATCGATTCACCGGCTTGGCGCAAGACACGAAGCACGATGTCGGCTGCCGCGCCGCTATGGCTGAACGGTGTGGGAGCGCTGACGATTTGGCCATCTGTAGAGGGCGTCAGATAACGTATCGCTGCTGCGCGCGGCGCCAACGCCAGGGCGGACAGCGGCTCGCCCAAATGCAACCGCAGCACGGTTTCGAACAGCGGGATACCGAGCGTCTGCTCCAGCAGGAAATCGCGCCGATCGCCGATGCAGCGGTAATTGATTTCGATCAGGCGCGGTCCCAGGGCGGTCAATACGAATTCGGTATGGCAGGCGCCGAAGCCGACGCCGAAACGGGTGATCTGGTTCAGCACCTGCTGCTGCTTCGCCAACTCGCTGCTCCAATCGGCTTCCAGTTCGACAAAATGCGGCGGCGCGGACAGGCGGACATGAAATCCGCCTAGGGCGCGCAATCCTTCGCCGTCACCCAGCGTTTCCAGGGTACATAAAGGGCCTTCGAGGTATTCTTCCAATAGCATGACTTGGCCGGGTCGCGCTTGCCAAACCGATTGGCAATGGGCGGCGAGTTCGGTGTAATCCCGAGCCAAACCGACTTCCTGGCTGGCGACTCCTTCGCGTGGTTTGACCACGCAGGGGAAGCCTACTTCGGCTGCGGCCTTTGCCAGGCTTTCCGGTTCCGATGCGACGGCGTGCCGTACCGTTTCTATACCTTGCTCGCTCAGGTAGCTGCGCATTTCAGCCTTGTTTTTAGCGCGATAAGTCACATGCCAGTTCTTGCCGGGTAGTCTGAAATAATCGGCGACAATCGCAGTACTGGTTTGCAGGTGATCGCTGTTGGAGAAAACCGCTACCGGTTTTTGCCCGCGCCGGCTGACCGCTTCAATCACCGCTAGCGGATTGAACACATCGCAGGCGATGATGGCTTCAGGATAGGCCGGGAGCCCGCTTTGGCTAAAATGCCGACGATGCGCTTCGGCCTGGTCGGTCAATAGCACAGGCGACAGGCCGAGGCGGCGAGTCGCCGGTAGAAAACCGTCATTGACCGATTCGGTCGAGACATGAGTCAGTAGAATTAATTCTTGGTTATGCATTTTTTTCCTTATATATCCATTTGCACGCTGAGCATTACGGAGCGTCCCGGTCCCGGCATTCGGCCAAGGCTGGTATCCACTCCGCGGAAGTAGTAATCCTGGTTAAACAGGTTGTTACCGGCAAGGCCGACCCGCATGTTGGCCTTGTCTACGCGAAAGTCCTTGGTGATTTGGGCGTTCCACAGCCAATAGCCCGGTATCTTGCCTCTGTCGCCAATGGCGTTTTCCGCCACGGTGTTGGCCGCATCGGTAAATGCGGAACTCAGGTACGAGCCGTTGACGTTGAGATTGACAGTGTTGATGCGGTAATTGCCTTGCAGGGTAATTTGATGATGCGAGCTGAACGGCACTTCGTTATTTTTAAACGCGACTTGCGAGGTGCCGCTGAACAGGTTGTTCAACTGCTCTGTGTCCACATAGGTGTAGCCCGATTTAAGATTGAGGCCGGCCAGGAAAGATGGATGCCAGTCCAGTTCGGTTTCGTAGCCTTGATGCTTGGCTTGGCCGAGGTTGCGGAATAGGGTTGTGCCGTTTTCGACGACGCCGACGATTTGGTTGTCGAAGTCGAAACGGAAATAACTGAATGTCGTGTCAAGGTCCGATACCGGCGATACACGCAAACCGGCTTCGTAATTCCAGGCTTTTTCCACGCCGGTATCGCCGCCGAGCGTAATTTGGGTGAATTGCACCGGTTGTAACGATTTGTGCACGTTACCGAACAGGAATATTTTATCGGGCCACAGTTTGATGCCCACGTCGACGCCGGGCAGCAGTTCGTTGCTGGGACTATCGAGGACCACGCCGGTCAGCTTGTTGTTGCTGGATTGGTCTATCCATTCCGAACGTAAGCCCGGCGTGACGCTAAGGCGTTCATTCCACACGCTCAAGGTATCGCTGGCATAGAGTGCAAAGGCGTCGGTGCCGAAATGGAAGTCCTGGGCAGTGAGGACGCTGCCGGTACTCAGGCGGCGGCGGTCGACTCCCTGCTCGACGGCTTCGCTGACGTAACGCCCGCCCAAGGTGACTTTGTGGTCCAGCCAGCCGGTTTTCGCGCCTACGGTTAGACGCGGTTCGGTGCCGAAAACGGTAAATGTGCGTGGGCTGGTTTGTGCGCCATTGGAGGTCAGGGAGGGATCAAGATTACAGGAGGTCGCAGCAGTATTAAGTTGACAGCCGACAGTGAATTCGCGGTCGCTGGTATGAGCGAAACTGGTCCAGTTGAATTCCGCCGGGCTGCCGAAAAGGTCGAAGTTTTGGTTATAGACCAAATGTCCGCGTACGGTATCGCCCTGGAATTTATCGTACGGCCGTTGCGACTGGAAACGGTCCTGATCGTAGGCTTGGGGCGACAGGCTGCCGGGTAGTTGGGTGTCGGTGTTGTAATACTGCAACCCGGCCTTGATATCGGCGTTGTCAGTGACGAACCAGTGCGCGTCCAGCGATATGTTTTCCACTTCGGTGTCCGAATGGGCGCGAGATGAATCGCCCATCACTGTATTGGCCTGGAATTGCAGGCCTAATTTGTCATTGACGAAACCGCCGGCGCGCAGGTAACTATCGGTCAGCACATTGCCGGTATCGGTGGAAATGGTTAACGCCTCTCTTATGGTGGCGCTGAATTTATCCTGGATCGGTTTGCTGATGAAATTGATTACGCCGCCCACATTGTTCGGTCCATAGCGTACAGCAGCTCCGCCGCGCGCCACATCAACGCTTTCTACTGTTTGCATGGTCATCGGGAACATGGATAAGCCCGTTTGTCCATAAGGCGCCAGGGCGATAGGAATGCCATCGACCAGCACCAGCGTGCGCGTACTGCGTCTGGGGTCCAATCCGCGCACGCCGATATTCGGCAATATGCCGGTACCGGTTTCATCCTGGGCGCGGACGCCCTGCACCAGGCGTAAAGCATCTTCCAAGGTACGGGCGCCGGCCTGTTGCAATTCGGTATTAGTGACTACGGAACGCCCCCCTGGATAGGTACGAACGTTATCTTTGGTCGGTGCTCCCAGCCAGTCTCCTTTGACCGTAATTTCTTCCAATACAGTAGTGTCTTGATTTGGCTCAGCAGCAGCTAACGGTAATGAAACCAGATAAGCACTACCGGCCAAAGTCAGCGCCATACAAGTGGTCGCACATTTCATGATCAAACTCCTTGATAACTCAATTGTTGTTCGTATAAATATAGAGAGGCATGTTTCAACACATGATCACGGGATATAACGACTTTTAAGATGTCATGGATCAGACGTGAGTGTTAAGTGCGAACAACTTTAACGTTAATGAGAATTATTGTCAATTACATAAAATAAAGAATTTATTTTGCATCCATTACGGCCTAGCGGGCATATTGTTTATCTGATTAGGTCTGATTGTGGTTTGTAAGATAATGAGGAGGGAATGAAAGGTCATTTGCGGGATATCTCGTTTGCTTGGTGGCAAAGATCAATGCATACTTGGTGAATGAGTCGAATGAGCGTAGATACATTTCCATGCGGTATTTAACTAAAGTGTCTAAGCGTTATTTTGGTATGCTCAAGATACAACTGATCAATAAACGGCAAAAGTGTGACTCAAACGATTATCGTTTTGGCTGTACCTGCTTTGGAAAACACCACGCCGCAACTCCATACAAAATGACAGCCAGAAAGATCAATGCGCTAAAGCCGAACTGCATCGCAATCAGGGTTGCCAGTATCGCACTGATGACCGAGGCGCAGCCGTTAATGCCCCAGGCCCAGGGTATCAATGCCGGAGTGGTCTGGCTGATTTTGTTCAGCGCCATCGGAAACGGAATGCCCATGCAAAAACCCAGCGGTGCTATCAGTATTATCGAAAACAGGTAACGGCTTAAGCTCCCCGTTTTCAATAAAAATCCGGTGATGGCTTCAAAGCCCAGACTGTAAGCGATGCTAAGCAAGATAATGGCGGCTATCGGCAGCATAAACGCATATTTTTCAGTTCTGCACGACAGGCTGGTTGAAAAATAACTACCTGCGCCCGCAGTTAATAAAAATGTACTCAGCACCACGGTAATGGCATAAAGCGGATGATGCAGAATCAGGATAAATTTCTGGATGAAGGCGATTTCGATAAACAAAAATGCCAAACCCAAGCAGAAAAAATACACCAGCATGCTCAGATGGTTTCCTGATTCCGACGTTATGCCCAGCTTGCTTTTCCAAAGCCGCAGAGGCAACGCTATCAGTAACAGGCTGGCGAGTATCGCCTGCACTAAGGCCGCGATTAGCAATAAGTAGCCGCTTTCCAGCAAAAAGCTTCCGCCGGTACCTAATAACGACAAAATTTCGGGTAGGGTTCGCCATTTAAAAAAATGAAACAGATAGGGGCTATCGTCGGTCGCGGCTTCAATATTGAATTTATAAGCATCAATAAACGCCTGGCTCTGATCGCCCAATAAAGCCACAGCGGCTTGGTACAGATAAGGCTGCTGTTGGATATTAAAGCGATTGACTTCCGATTCCGATATGCTTGGATAGTAAACCAAATCAAAGCTGCGTTCGTCGCAAAACTGTTTTAGGCGGCTGGTTTCATCGGCGGATATGACACCGTTTTTTATGATTAAGGTACTGGTTTGCCAGCCGCGTATCATTGTGAGCTGTTGGCCGGGCTGCCTGATATCGGCTTTTTTTAGTGCGCTGATAACGGTGGTCAATAGTTTAGGTTCATCGCGCGGCGGAATTTTAACCCAACGGGTAATGCTGAGATAACCGTCCGGGCTTACATGACGCAGATATTCCTGTACGGCCTGTTCGGTATAAAGGTAGTTTTCAGCCATTGAATACAGGCCTGCCGCCGATGCGCCGAATGCATCCAGCAAGGAGACATTAATCAGGTCATAGCTTTTATCGGTTGCAGCAAGGTAGCCGCGGGCTTCATCAATATGCACATTAACGTGAGCGCCGGAATAAAGATAACCGGCAAAATCGGCATATTTTCGTTGCACCAGATCGATGATTTGGGGGTTCAGCTCAACGGCATCAATGTGCTTAACAGCGTGAAAGTTTGCCTGTAAAACATCGCTGCCGGTTCCGGCCCCGAGAATCAGGATGTCGGTCAATTGTTTCAGGTGATAGGGCAGGGCCGACGTGGTTTGATCCAGGTAGCCGAGCGTTACCGGATCGCCGTTATAGCGGGTGATGGCGGTCATGTTATCGGCATCAGTAAACACGGCAAGTTGTTCCGGCGGTTCTGCCGTTGCGTTAAGGCTGAGGCCGGGCGCATGGCGTAGCGGGGTAATCTCGCTCTTGACCACGCTGATCAAACCCATTGGGCTGGAATAGCGGTCTATGATTTTGGTGCCGGGTATTTGCAATAATTGATTCAGGCTTTTATACGGCGAAACTTTCAGCGTCATCCAGCCGGGCGGAGTGAAAATAACCGCCAGCCCAATGATAACGGATAACATAGTCCAGCGTTTTTGGGCAGAAAAAGCATAATGCGACACCAGCAGCGTTGCGAGTAGTCCCGATAACATCGGTAGTATTAATATTTTTTCGGGAAACAGGGCAAACATCAGCAGAATGACACCGACACTACCCAAGCCGGCGCCGAACAGGTCGGCTGCGTAGATCAAAGATACCTGGTTCTTGTAGTGGTAAAGGGACAAACCGACGACATTGGCTGCAAAAAAGAAAGGCAATGCCAGCATCAGGTAAATACTGCACAAATACAGCAGTTGTACGGGCGCCCACAGCATTTCCGGCGGGTTGAAATGAATCTGCTGAGCCAGCAGAAAACAGGTGGGTGCCGACAGACTGAACAGCAACATACAGGTCATTATCGCAGCCGGGAATAGTTGCGCCAAACGGTCGCGGTTAAGCGCCAGGAACACGCCGCTAACGCCGTAGCCTAATAGCGCCAGACTGATCATCATATAAGCGAAATGATGCCATTGGATAATCGAAAACAGACGCATCAATGAAACTTCATAGGACAAGGCAGACGCCGAGATCAGTGCGATAGCTGCGAGTAGCGATAAGCGCGGTTTCATCAGTATGCCTCCGTCAATGCTTACCGGTGAGCGGGACGAAATTGACCGGCAAAATCTGGCGAGTGGTGACTTTTCCGTTAGCATCTTTAGTGACCAAAACCAGGTACTGCGTCATAAACTGGGCGCCGACCGGGATAATCATGCGGCCGCCGGGTTTTAGCTGCTTTATCAACGGCGGCGGTATATGGCTGGCAACGGCGGTAACGATAATGCTGTCAAAAGGCGCCGCGTCCTCCCAGCCGTAATAACCGTCGCCGGTTCGGGTATGAACGTCATCATAATCGGTTCGCTTAAGGTTTTCCGCTGCTTGTTTAGCCAGCGGTTCAATAATTTCTATGGTGTAGACGCTATCGGCAAGTTCGGCGAGAATGGCCGCCTGATACCCCGAACCGGTGCCGACTTCAAGAACCCGGTCGGTTTTTTTCAGCTTAAGCAGATCGGTCATAACAGCGACGATGAAAGGCTGGGAAATAGTTTGTCCATGACCGATAGGAAGAGGCCTGTTTGCGTATGCAAAGGGGCGCTCGGTATCGCGGACGAATTCATGCCTCGGGACCTTGAGCAGCGCGGCTATAACCTGCTGATCGAGCGTTTCCTGATCAAGAAAACCGCGGACGGTCATTGCCTCGTCCTTGATAATGCTCACCAGTGCATGGCGTTGCTGGGAAAAATCATTTTCAGCGATGACATGGGTGGAAAACAACAGCAAGACAATGCCGATGACCACAAGCCAAAAGATGATATGTTTTACTCTTTTCATGATCACAACCTCCTGATTTCTTGGAGCAAGAACCGGTTGTAGACGTTGGAGTTTAAACGAATGAAAAGTTGTTTGTCTGTAGGTTATTTCTACAATAGGCAGTGAGGAAAAATAGGTTTATTGTGAAAAAACAAGCGTGTGATTGTACGGTTAGCTCATTTGCCGGCCCCATGGTGGAAGCCGGCAAACCCGCAATGACAATTTTACCCTGAGAGGTGATTAATGAATTCGATCAAGCAGCTTCTTTTTATTCGCCTGATTTGTTTAGCTTTTAGTATCTTTTTTACTACAGTCATCCTGGCTGAAGGAGAGCAAAACATGACTTTAGTCCTCAAATCGCCGGACTTTGCCCATCAGGGAGAAATTCCCAAAGTTTTTACCTGTGACGGCAACGACAGTTCGCCCGCTTTAAACTGGTCAGGACTTCCGCAAAGAACCAGAAGCCTAGTGTTGATCGTTGATGATCCCGATGCGCCGGATCCGGCCAAACCCAAAATGACCTGGGTGCATTGGCTGCTTTACAACATGCCGCCGACTGCTACAGAACTACCGCAAGCCGTTACTGCCGGTAATTTGCCAGAAGGAACTCAACAAGGCAAAAACGACTGGAAACAAACCGGGTATCGAGGCCCGTGCCCGCCTGTCGGTAGGCATCGGTACTTTCACAAACTCTATGCCCTGGATATTGAGTTGCCTGATTTGCATCATCCCGATAAGGCTAAGCTGGAAGCAGCAATGGTGGGACATATTGTTGGACATGCAGAACTGATTGGAACTTATCAGCGTTAGTGGGGGTATCGTTGCCGTTATGTATCAATTTAAGCTTGGTTAGGACTTTCGCTATCCCCCCGAATAAGCCTTAATTCTAGGGTTACGCAGTTCAGCTCGCAAATAGTCGGAAAACAAGTCGGCCCGGACTTGATAGAGGGACTTTGTCAAGGCGTTCGCTTTGACTTTTAAGGAAACCCACACGTGGTAGCAGCAAGCGATGTGATTCCGTTGAGAGCGGGCCTTGCGACATTGGCATTTTTCGGAGCCGGTCAACTGTTTAAGTTCGCGGTGAAATTCTTCAACCTGCCAGCGCACGTCGTTCGCGTCTTGAACGACCTGCGCGGTCAGGTTGTCATCCAGCTCATTGGTTAGAGCTAAGTCAATGTCACCGTCTGGGGCGACCAGCTTGAACAATTTGACCTTGAACGGTACTTTTTTCAGTTTCACGACGACGCCGGTTTGGAGCCGTTCGGGCGTCCATTCGATCGCATCGAGATGCACATAGCCGTCTTCTTTATTGAGGCTGACCATGCGGTTGCTTTTTAGAGTCGTGTAAAAGATTCGCTTGAGCGCGTGGATGAGCTTTAAGTTTTCCCAAGAGGCATACCAACTGTCGAACAACACCGTTTTCGCCTTGAGTCCTTTGTCGGCAATGGCGTTGACGAGCATGTCCTTGAAATGGTCAGTCTTGGTCTTGCCGTCGGCCGCGTTGTGATAAATCCGGTAATCCACCGGATAATGTTCCTGGCCGTCACTGTGAACCAGGTTGACGACGCCGATGCCTCGTACCAAGCCGCCCACCGCACCGCTGTACTGTGTCTTGACCAACTCAATCGACTTGGAATAGCGCTTATCTTGTACGCTGTCGTCAATGATCAAGAACGAGTCCTCGGTATTGTTGATCAGCCCCTTGACCAGCTCCCACACCTGCCGCGCCGTTATCCGGCTCTGTTTCAGAAAGTTGCTCACCACATCGTGGCTGACATCCAAATGCTCGGCCAAGTTGAAACAGGTGTAGTTGATCGGCGTGCAAATTAAGTATTCTACATAACGTTGTTTCGTGATCATGCCTGTTAACATAACCTATTCGGCTAGGGTTGCGAAAGTCCTAATACAGTTACTTGCAGGGATAACTTTACGGAAAGTTAAGTTGATTCGTCCTTCCGTGACGCTTTGATCGATGGGAACGCCATGTAGCCAGTGGTGTTGAAAGTTTGGCTGCATGATCAGCAAGGTGCCGCTACGTAATAATACCCGGCCATTTTCAGAAGATTTTTTATGCCGGAACTCAAATTGACGTTCCGCGCCGAACGTCAAGGACGCGATAAAGGGGTGTTCGCCCAATTCAGGCTCATTATCCGAATGCCAGCCGACATAATCGTTGCCGTTGCGATATAAATTAGCCAATACCGAATTAAAGCAGAAATTTAAATACGTTTCGATTTTAGCTCTAATCTCGGACAGCAAAGGTGTCCATGTCCGGGTTTGTAATAGGTTGTTACTATAGCTGTAGCGGATTCCCGGATCGGCATGCCAAGTCTGTAATCTGGGCAGGATAAATTGCCGTCCGGCGACAGCGTATCGATTATCGGGCCATTGATGTTCATGCAGAAACTGCCGATAGATGCGTTCGCATTCGACGGCATCGTAAAAGTCTTCAACGATCTCAAGTTCGGGGCAGGGCGCCATCTTATGCTTGAGGGTATTTGTTAATGTGGGCGAACGGTTAAGCCTTGCACGTGTCAGGCTTTAAGTCGGATGCTTTAAGATGCGTCGCCAGCGCGCTGTCCATGGTCGTCACATGCAGACCGAACCATTGCGGGAGGCGGTCTTTGACAAACGAACGGCCAAAAGCAATCAATCCTTTATCGACCCTGGATTTAAATTGCTTGAACTCTCCAAGAACACGTTGATGTTCGCCTTTGTGCTCGGTCTCTCCGGGGTAAGAAGATTGTTTCATCAACTGGTTTTCCCGGTCAAAATGCTGTTCGGTATGTTCATACAATTGCTGGAACAAGGCCGAAAAATTCGCATTGTCGGCAGAGTTCAGCTCGTTTAACAGCTTGATAAATTCATCATGATCGTTATCAATCAGTTCGTAGCCCACGATATGTACGCTGTCTTTTTCAATCAATGCCATCTTAAGTTCACCTCATTATTATTAAGTCGCAAGCATAAATATCATAGGGATGTTGATAACCCTGCTTTTATTGTTCTAATAAGCAATTAAAATGCCATGTCGTTTTTATAGCCGACATGCCGCTTATTGCTCCGTTTGTAGCCGGTAGGGCTTGATGCTTTTCGGAACAATTTGTCGGTAATCCATCAATTCCGTACTACGGCGCTTGTTCGTTTGTCCAGCCTCCGCCGAAGGCTCGGTAGAGAGAAACAATCGAAACTTGCAAGGCTGCTTCGGTTTGGGTTCGTTCGTCTTCAATCGCCAGTTTGTTATGTTGGCTGTCGAGTACGGATAAATAGTCTTTCGCTCCGTGCCGGTATAATACTTCTATCCGCCGGTACGCTTTATCGGCCGCCATTTCGGCCTCCGATAGTTGCTTGTGGCGTTCTTGCGACGCTGTATGCGCGACAAAAGCATTTTCAACATCCTCCAGCGCAAGCAGGAAGGTTTTCTCATAATTTGCCGCCGCCTGATCGAGTCGTGCATCTGCCGCGTTGATCTGCGCCCTTATGCGTCCGGCAGTGAAGATCGGTGCGCTAAGACCGGAACCCAGCGTATAAACGCTCTCGGCAAGGCTCGGGAAACCTCCTGCCGCCAATGCGCCTAATCCGCCGCTTGCAGATAATATCAATTTTGGAAACAGGTCGGCTCGTGCAGCGCCCAGACTGGCGGCCGCAACGCTCACCCCGGTTTGAGCAAGACGCAGATCGGGCCGTTGTAACAGTAAAGTCGAGGGCAGCAATTGGGGAATATCAGGCATGACCGGAGCTTGATCAAGCGCATGAAGCAGCCGGTTTTCCAGCTTTTCCGGCGGTTTACCCGATAACACGCCAAGCCGGTGAATCAGCGTTGCCTCAGACATTTTGAGTATAGGAAGCGAGGCTTGTGCATTATGCAGTAACGTTTCCCGGCCGGCGACAGCGGCTGAGTCGGCTAGACCGTTTCGATTAAATACCTGCAATGCCCGAAATTGCTCCCGTTGCAGGTCTATGCTTTTCATCAGGATGACTATCCGTTTCTGGATGCCGCGCAGTTCCAGGTAATGCGTCGCCACTTGAGCCAGCAGTCCTACCTGCACCGCCCGGAGTGCTTCTTCGCTGCCCTGAGCTTGGGCGGATGCAGCTTCCGCCTCAAGGTGCCTGCCGCCGAACAAGTCGATTTCCCAACGTGCGGCCAATCCGCCGCTGACCATATCGGCGGTCGGTGCTTTGAGTTCGATGCCTTGGTTGCCGGGCACGCCGACGATCCTTTCTATTCTCTTTTCCCGGCCGCCCGACGTAAACAGTTCAATGCCGGGATAAAGCGCCGATTCGGCGACGGTAACCATCGCGGCAGCTTCGCGGATGCGGGCTTTGGCAATCTGAAGGTCTTGATTGGCGGCCAATGCTTCGGTAATCAATTCGTTTAACAATGGATCGCGAAAACTTGTCCACCATGTTTTCAAATCTGCCGAAACGGTTTGGGCTGCGCTGCGATGATGCCACTCTTTGGGAACGGCCAATGGCACGCTGTCGTTAACCCGCGTAGGTGTACACCCTCCGGTCAGTAAGGCAAGCAGCAGTAAATGTCGCTTATTCATAGTCATCTCCTGCATTTGCTGCGAGGTTTTTTTATTCGTTGCACATCATTTACCGTAGGGCGCGCCGTGCGCGCCCTACGGAGTCGACTTAATCTTTGCCGGATTGCGCTTTACCTTGAACCAAACTGCATAAAGTACAGGCAGGAAAAACACGGTAAGCAGCGTCGCTACCGTAAGCCCGCCCATAATCGCGATGGCTTGCGGTCCGAAGAAATCATTTTGGGACAGCGGAATCATCGCCAGAATTGCCGCCGCCGCTGTCAATAATATAGGCCGGAATCGCCGGACGGTTGATTCGACGATCGCAGTGCGAACATCCAGCCCGGCTTTTTCGTCCTGCTCAATCTGGTCGACCAGAATGACCGAATTGCGCATAATCATGCCCGAGAGTGCAATAACGCCAAGCAAGGCCACAAAGCCGAAGGATTGATCGAACAGTATCAGCGCAAAGGCGGCGCCGATGACGCACAACGGCGCAGTGACGAACACCAGTAATGTCCGGGATAAATTCTGCAATTGCATCATCAGCAAGATCAGCGTGACGACGATGACCGCCGGAATCCAGATCAGGATCGACTTTTGGGCAATCCAGGCATCTTCTTTGGTGCCTCCGGTTTCTATTGAATAACCGAAAGGCAAGCGGTTTTGGATGGCTTCCAGCTCGGGCATGATTTGCGCGGCGACATCGGGCGCGAGCATGCCGTCCACCACGTCGGCGCGCACCGATATAGCCGGAAAGCGGTTGCGCCGCCAGCGAATGCCGTCTTCGAAATTCATTTCCGTGGACACCAATTGCGACAGCGGAAGCCACCGGCCTGTTTCCGTCGGAACATTGATATCCGGCAATTCATTTACGGCTACCCGCAGATCCCGTTGCGCCCGCCAGACGATGCCGATCAGATTGTCGGCCTCGCGAAACTGCCCGACCGGAATGCCGGTGTAGTGCGCTTGCAATGCCTGGGACAGGCCGGCGGTGGAAACGCCCAGCGCCAGGGCCTTGTTTCGATCCAACGCAAGACGAACAGACGGTATGCGTTCGTGCCAATCGTCGTTGACATCGACAGTGTTCGCATTGGCGCGCACCACAGCGCTGACTTGGTCGGCAATCTTTCGAAGCATTTTTGCATCTTCGCCGATCACCCGGAACAGCAACGGATAATCCATCGGCGGCCCGATGTTCAGGCGCATCACCCGGCCGCGCGCTTCCGGGAAATCCGCCGCAAACGCCTGCCTGATACGTTGCATGACCCGCTCGCGGGCGGCAATGTCCTTAGTCGTCACGACAAACTCGGCCAGATTGGTATTGGTCAATTGCTGAACGATCAGCAGAAAAAAACGCGGACTGCCTCCGCCGATATAGGCGGCGTAATTAAGCACGTCTTCATCGTTAGCCAGCATAGCTTCCATGCGCTTGGCGACCTGCTCGGTCTGCGTGATCGAACTGCCTTCCGGCAGCCAGAGATCGGCGATCAACTCCGGACGATTCGACAGCGGGAAAAACTGTTGCGGGACTTTCGTTAAAGTCATAACGCCGATAACAAACAGCGCCAACGTAGCGATGATGACCATGTTGCGATGTTCCAGGCAGCAATCAAGCCAGCGGCGCAAGCGGTTGTAAAACGGAGTATCGAAATGTTCGAGGCCGGGGGCGGCATCATCCTTGACCTTGAGTATCAGGTAACCGAGATAAGGCGTGAATATGACCGCGCCCAACCAGGAAACGACCAGCGTGATGCTCATGACCTGGAAAATCGCGACGGTATATTCGCCGGCTACCGATTTTGCCAAACCCACCGGCAGAAAACCGGCGACCGTAATCAGGGTGCCGGTCAGCATCGGAAAAGCCGTGGCTCGGTAGGCGTAAGTTGCGGCGCGCATGCGATCCCAACCTTGTTCGAGTTTGCGCGCCATCATTTCGACCGTAATAATCGCATCGTCCACCAGCAAACCCAGGGCCAGAATCAATGTACCCAGCGAAACGCGGTGGATTTCCAGGCCGAACAGCCACATGCACAGCAAGGTCCCAGCCAGCACAATAGGGACCGTCAACGCAACGACCGAACCGGTGCGCAGTCCCAAACTCAAAAAACTGACGACCAGCACGGCAATCAAAGCCTCGAAGAAAGTTCCCGTGAATTCGCCGATCGCTGTTTTGACCACACGCGACTGATCGGCCACTTTCTCTATATCAACGCCGACCGGCAGGTTGCGTTCGATATTGGCGATAGCGGTTTCAAGCACCTTGCCCAAAGCCAGCACATCGCCATGCTTGTTCATCGTGACGCCCAAGCCAATCACGTTCTTGCCGTTAAAACGCATTTTGAGTTCAGCGGGATCGGCATAGCCGCGCGTCACCGTGGCGAAGTCGCCGACTTTGAACGTGTGTCCGTTAATGCGCACCGGCAGGTTGGCGATGCTAGCCACGGAATTTAACTTGCCGCTGAGACGGATCGGCAGGTTGCGTTCCGCCGTCAATACCGTTCCAGCGGGTAGCATAGCGTTTTGCGCCTGGAGCAGTTGAGCAAGCCCCGCCGCATCCAAGCCCAATTTGGCTAACTTCTTGTCGGAAAACTCGATGTAGATTTTTTCATCCTGAACGCCGATCAAGTCGACTTTTTCAACATCGTTAACACGCAGCAGCTGTTGGCGAAGCGATTCGGCCGCAGCTTTCAATTCGGCGTAACTGAATCCTTCCCCGGAACAGGCATAAAGCAGGCTGTAGGTATCGCCGAACTCGTCATTGAAAAAAGGGCCTACCACGCCCTGCGGCAGTGTCATGCGGATATCGTCGGCCTTTTTGCGGACCTGGTACCAGAGCTCGGGAATTTCATCCGGCGGAATCGCTTCGCGCGGCGTGATGAAAATAACCGATTCGCCGGGTTTGGAGTAACTGCGCAAGTAATCCAGGTTCGGCAGTTCCTGGAATTTTTTTTCCAGTTTATCGGTAAGCTGTTGCTCGACCTCCTGGGCTGTCGCTCCAGGGTACAAGGTTTTTACCACCATCAAGCGGAAGGTGAATTTCGGGTCTTCCCGCTGTTCCAGCCCGAAATACGCGATAATCCCGCCTAACAGTATCAAGCCCATGATAAAACCGGTAAACGCTCGGTGTTCGAGCGCCCATTCGCTCAGGTTGAATGATTTCATTTCAAAAACGCCGATTTATCCATGAAAGACACGAAAAGCACGAAAAATACGTTATACATCAACATGCCTTAATAATTGGGACACTCATTCATTGAGTGGTGATATATAGTTTGGCATCTGTTTGAATGTTTTCGTGTCTTTCGTGGGCAAAATGCTTGTTCTTGAATCATAGTAATCTCTTTAATCGGCTCCGGTTAAGCGCACAGCTTGACCTTCTACCAAGCGATGCACACCGGCGCTGACAATCAACTCCCCTCCCGACAAGCCGCTTACCGCAACGCGTTCACCCGGCAATGCCGCTCCGGTCTGAACCGGCAAGGCTCTGACCGTAGCGGCTTGTTCGTCCACTTTCCATACTTTCGCTTGTTTCGGTTCACCCTGGGTTGTGAATACGGCCGAAAGCGGAACAGCCATATGCTCGGCTGCATGAGAAGAGATCCAAACGGTAGCCGTCATCCCCAAATGCATACCGTCCTGCTTTTCCGGCAATGCCGCTTTAACGCGAAAAGTGCGGCTGGCCGGGTCGGCCGCTGCTGCAATCTCTCGGATTTGCGCTTTGATTTTTTTATCGCCGTCAGCCCAGAGCGTCACGCCGACCTGTTGACCTGTTTTAATGTCGGCAATGCGCTGTTCAGGCAAGTCGAAGCAAATTTCTTTATCATCAATCTCGGCCAATTTGACAATGGTCCGGCCTGCCGCGACAACCTCCCCAGTCTCCACTTCCAGCGCAGTCACCACACCATCGCGGTCGGCGACCAGAAGCGTGTATTCCAATTGATTAACGGCTTGAGCCAACTGGGCCTTGATTGCTTCAACCCGCTCACTGGCGGCGGTGTCGGCGGCTTCATGGCGGTCGTAATCCGGTTGGCTGATAACTTGTTGCGCCAGCAGTTCGCGATACCGTTTCAGTTCGTCCGCTGAAAACCGACGCTCGGCATCGGCGGATTTAAGCTGGGCTTTCAGGGCTTGCACGGCAAGTTGGTAATCGCTTTGATCCAAAGCGGCCAGCAATTGTCCTTTACGAACATGATCCCCGGTTTCGACCGGTCTTGTTGTCACCTTGCCGGATACCCGGAAGGATAATGCCGTTTCATGACGAGGCCGTACTTCTGCCGCATAGGCCGCAGTGTTATTGCCCGGCTCGTCATCAATGCGCACGACTTTAACGGGCCGCGGATGCGATTGGGGTTCCTGGCTTTGTTGACTGCATCCGATAACTAGGCTGAACAAGCAAAGTCGGCAGACTGACATAGACAGCTGGGCAGGGATGACAAACATTTTTATCGGCATTTTTAGTTAATGTAGAGGTTTACAAAACAGGCCCGTCGTAGGGCGCGCCGTGCGCGCCTTGACTTGCTAAGTGCAGCTTAGGCGCATAAAGAACGGCGCGCCCTACGACGCGAAGTGACTCAAGTATTCAATGTGACCAATTTTGATGCTTTTGCGATATTCGTCTGTTCGCAATATTCCAATTTGAACGAACTGACCGGTTTATTAAAACAAGTCGGCTGGGGACTGGTAATTGATACAGACTCAAAAGCATCGGCTATCAATGCGCGGTTAGCCGAATTTACCTGGAACCAATCCTGATTCAGCAAGACATGGTTATGCTCATGATAAATGGCATGATATAAAGTCAGCGATTCGGCAAAGCAGCCGAACGCCACATTGGGCAATAAATTCAACATACCGGAGGAAATACCGCCCAAAACATAGCTCAACAACGGCGAATAGGCGTTACCGGCATCCTGGCGAATGACCCGGTCCCGGCAAAGTTGATAGCTGGGTTCATCCAAATTGGCCGGTTCGGCGACATCGATAACCAGCAACTTACGGTTGTGTTTTCTTAAGCGTTCAATGCTGCCGATGTTTAAGCGGGCATTAGCGTTATGCGTGCAGGCAATCACCGCATCGACTTTACCAATCTCGTTAATATCGGTCGCAACCGTGATCGCGTAATCTTCCGCCATTTGCGCCAACGCTTTTTGGTTCGCGCCAAAACCTATCAACTCGTACTGTCTAGCCAATAAATGCTCGGTCACCGCAGTACCTAAAATGCCATAAGGACCCAGCACCAAAATCCTGGAATTGCCTCGATCCAGACGCGCATTCGCTAAGGCGCGGTCTATGTCTTTACATAACAATGTTGCGGTGCCGTTATCGCCGATAGTGAACAATATGTCGGGGAACAGCTGTTTCAATTCGTGCCCGTCGCGGCCGAATAAACGCTTGGTTGAGGCCGCCAGCAGCACGACTTTGGCGCCGCGTTTTTGTGACCAGGCGACCGCGTCGATAAAATGCCTTTTGGCACGCACCCGGCCGCTCTTGGTCATCAGTTCTTCGGCGGTAATGCAAATGCCCCGGACTTGGGCGGATACGCCATTCAGATAAATGCGCGCGCCATTGGAATGTCCCGATTTCGGCCGCTTGTTACCCCAAAACACATTGCCTTCGGCCTCGTCGCGGATATTGGTAATAATTGCCACGTCAATTCGCTGTTGTCCCGATAACCGGCGATACCAAGCGCGGTAATCGCACAGCACCATCGCGATGCGCCATAAAGTCGCCAACCAACTTGCTATCATCATTAACCCTCATATCATTAAAAATCATCAGGGTTTCAGTGTAAAAGTCGACTAGGCTGGCAACAATAAGGTGATTTCCGTAATTTAACGATCAGCCCTTTGTTCACGAAAAACACGAAAGACACGAAAAATTACCACGAAGACACGAAGAACACAGAGGAAAAACAACTTCTAGTGGTTTTCGTGAGCCAGCTGTTTTTGGCGATAGAATATAGCGTTATCGATTGGGATTTTAATCGCAAAAACACTGCCCTTGCCCAATGTGGAAGCAACTTGCAGCTCATACCGGCATTGATGGCACAAGGTTTTCACGATAAAAAGCCCCAGGCCGTAACCGGCGCTGTCGCCGTTCGGGCCTTGTTGAAAAGGAGCGGTTAACGCTCGGCAATCGGCTTCAAACAAACCGACGCCGGTATCGAGCACTTGTATTTCAATATATTGCGAACGGCGGCGCACGCCGAAAACGACGCGGCCTTTATGGCTGTAACGAACCGCGTTGCTCAGCAGGTTGCTGAGGATGCGGTGCAGCATTAAGGCCGAGCCTTTTAATTCAATGTCGCTGCCGATATGGTTTAGCCTTAAGCCTTTTTTGACGGCGGCAGCTTCAAACTCGTTTTGGAGCTGGCCAAACAACTCAAACAATACAATGCTGTCCGATTGCTTGCCTTCCTGCTGGTGTGCCTGCCGGATTAAATCCTTTATCAAGCTTTGCGCATAATCCAGTGTGGTGTTGATATGTTGCGCGATTGGGCTGCCTTCTTCCATAGCGCGTAACGCTTCCATCGCGAAACGGATAGAAGCTAGCGGTTGCGATAAATCATGGCTCGCCGCAGCCAATAGCAACTGATGACTTTTGGCTTCCTCCACCGCCGCCAAACGGTCTTGCTCGGCTTTTATCAACAACTCGGTTTCGGCCTGCCGTTTAACGCGAAGTTCGGCTTTTTGTTCATTCAAGCGCTGTAGCTGATTAATCACAGCAATCATAAAGAAAATCGGTTCCAGCATATAAGCGATTTTCGGATAAATAAAAATCGATAGCTCAGGAAAAGGGTTACGCCAAAGAATACTCAGCGACATCAAAATGACGTTGAAAATAATTAAGGAAATGCTACCTAATAAGTACAACGGCGCAGCCGGTACTTGCCAGCGTACTGCCGAAATACCGGCGGCCATCGCAAATGCGGCGTAGACGACGGCCAGTATAAAGTTCCACTCGGTAAAGTGTTCGTACGCAGCAAACGGTAAGCTGAGAACAGCTAAAGATATAATAATGACGAAAGCATAAAAAAACCGTCGAAACCGCTTTCGCATCTGTAAAAAGCTGATACTGAACAGCGCGTGGGCAATTAATAAGCCTATAGCAATAACGCCGGGGGCCAGCATATTCCAGACGGCTTGCTCCGGCCATAAAAACTGGAAGTTGTAGCCCTGAATTTGGCTGAGGAATAATAAGCTGAAAACAATCAATAGCGCGTAATTGAGGCTATCGGCGTGACGTATTCCTTGCCGATTAAAAAATAGAACCGAGATTAAAACCAGTAACACGCCAAAAATAATGCCGTTAAGCACATCATTTTGAGTGTCCAGTTGCGCCAGTTTTTTAGCGGTTAACACAACGGGGTGTAAAGGTGTTTTACCGTGTGTGCGATAGTAAACATAAAAAGTCGTAATGGTTTTTGCGGCCAAATCAACGTCGGCATATAAAAACCGGTTGGGTACCGGGCGTTGGGTAAACGTCGTTTGTTGATCCAGGCTAAACAGTGTTTCCAGCCGGTCGTCCCGGACTTTAAACAGGTACAGAAAAAACGTATCAGGGATGCCAAAAGCCATTAAGCGGTTGGCTGTTTCGTTGGCATTGTTGACAGAGATTTTTACCCACAGCCCGGTCGCCGCTTCGAGATTATCGGCAAGCGCGGTGTTGGTAGCTATATCCGGTATGGCTAAAAGGGAAGGGCCGGTATGCGGGTCAAGCACTTGCATACAACTTCGCAGAGCCAGCTCTTCTTGCGCTTGCAGCTGACAGATACCATTATCATGAGCCATAATAGACCGGCTGATAAGTAAAAGACCTATCAGCAACATACTATTAACTGCATAGTTCAACACTGTTTCCGGCAAGCAGTTAAATGCGCTATTTTTCACAACATTCCTGATTTCAAGTAAGCTCAATGCGTATTATTTTGGCAGACGATCATGCTATTTTTCGTGAAGGATTAAAACTGTTGTTACAGAGCCAGTACGATAAAGAAGTTATTGCAGAAGTTGATAACTTGGAAAATCTCAAAACCGAAATACATAAACAACACGCAGACCTATTAATATTAGACTATCACATGCCTGGCGGCGACGCGGTAGCTTTGCTCAGCTATTGTAAGAAACGCTATCCCGAGCTCAAAATCATTGCCCTGACCGGGGCGCAATCCGGTCAGATATTAAAACAGCTGGTCAGTGCAAAAGCGGATGCGGTGTTACTCAAAGACGGCGTATCGGCTGAATTATTGTTTGCGATTCAACAGGTCATGCTCGGTAAAAGCTATTTTTCCGATACCGTTAAAAACAATATTGCCGATATAGATTTGCCGTTAAGCTCGCGCGAATTACAAATCTTGAAACTGATTTTCTCAGGCTTTGTCAATAGGGAAGTTGCCGATAAACTCGCGCTGTCCCCTAAAACCGTCGATAAGCACCGGGAAAATATCATGCGCAAACTGCATGTTAATAATCTGGTCGAATTGATCAATAAAGTACATCAATTGAAGTTGTTTAGCGATGTCTACGATTGAGCGGATTTACAAGCCGGTTCAATGCTGGAGGTTAATCCAGACGATAGCCTTCTTCCATCAAAACCCGCCTTACTACCGGACGCTGAAGCATCAAAAGATAGTGTTTTAAGCACATTTCCGGCAGCGAAATCCCGGTTTTATCGGCCCAAAATTCGACATAAAACAAAGCCGCATCGGCGATGCTGAACGTATCCATGACATAGCCTTGAGGCGACAAACTGTCGTTAACGACCGCAAACCCTCGTGTAACGATATCCATTCCTTGAGCTTTCACCGCGTCAAAATCGGCTTCGTGCAGCGCAAACTTGTCGGTTGTAAAGATCCTGGTAAAGCCCAGGCCATGAATCGTGCCGACCACGTAATCCATCAGTTCGATGACGCGCGCGTCGCCATCCGGGTCGCCGGGCAACAGTCTGGCTTTGGGGTAGCTTCGCGCCAACCAATAGGCTATCGCTGGAAACTCGGTCAGTGCAGTGCCGTCGTTGCGCACCAGCGTCGGGATCGTGGCTTTCGGGTTCATTGCCAGATATTCCGGCGTATTTTGATCTCCATTCAGTAAGTTCACGAGATGCGCTTCGAAAACCAGGTCGAGTTCTTCCATCAAAATATGAATGCCGGTCGAGCAGGAGCCGGGCGTTAAATACAGTTTCATTCGATTTTCCAGTGTGTTTAATGGATTGCGTTACCGGCATTCCAGAAAGTGAGTATTGACAGTTAAAGCAAAGTTTTGCCAAAGCCCGGCGATTTCGCGCATTACTTCGTTGACGTAAGTTTTATCCGGTTTATGTTCGTCGGGGAAATTGGATAACGCGCACGAGGTACGGTGTTTATCGACGACAAACAATAAAAAATCGTCGACAAACCCGTCGAAAGCGCCCAGAGCCTGTTTGGTCAAATCCGATAGCCCTTGGTTAACAGGACTCGCGGTGCTATCGAACGGCAGCGTCTGTACAAAAGCCAGCGCCTCGTCATAAGCCTGTTCCAAGACGGCCAGCACATTGCGTTGAAAGCAGCCATCCCATTGTTGCCGCGAAAGGTCTTGCGCGAGCAACTGTTCGTATTGATTTTTCAAGACCGGTTTTTGTTCGGCGATATACCGGCAGAATTGCCTGATGCTGTCGGCGTTGTTCCGTTCGTTCGTCATCATGAATATCCTTTGGTTAAGAATCCGTCCTGACCGTTTTTTGCTAAGATGGCTAATTAATATTGTGTGGGAGCGAATTCATTCGCGATTTTTAAATGCCACTGCGCGAATGAATTCGCGCCCACCAATAACCGACAATAACTCATTCCGGCTTAACTTGATGCCGGTGACTTGGCAGGGCGAAAGCATTAATTTAATTTCTCCAACAAGCCCGGCTTAATCTGTTCCAGCCAGCTTATGATCCGGGTTGTAGTCATTTCCGGTTGGCTATGATGATCCAGCACCAGGCCGACAAACTTATCGTCGATAACCGAGTGCGAGCGGGTGAAATGATAGCCTTCGGTACTCCAGGCACCGATAACCTCTGCGCCGTAAGCAACAAAGTGCTGATACAAATGAATCAGGGAACTGGCAAAGCGATCATAATATTTCTGTTGATTACCCAGGCCAAACAGGGCAACGCGTTTTCCGGACAAATCGGCATCATCCAGCCGGAATAAAAACTCTTCCCAGTTGCCATACTCGCTGCCTGTCTTTCTGCCGGGCAGTTCGCCGACCCCATAACTGGGCGCTCCCAGAATGAGCGCTTTATATTGCAATAGTTCCGATACTCTTGCCTGATTAACATTAGCCGGTTCACTGGCAATGTCATCGCCTAAAACCCTGTACATGATCTGAGCCATCGCTTCTGTCATACCTGTTTCAGAGCCGTAAAATATCCCGATCTTATTCATAATGAAACCTGAGTTAATTTGCCTGTTAAATGCACAGCAATATTTAAACCAACCTCTATTTTTTTCATAGCAGCGATTGGCAGCCCGCTTCAGAAGCAACATGCGATGAAGAACGACCGGATAAGGCGAGGTATTTCCTGGTCAACTTCGTAACAATATGACTGGAAACTCGGCGGTTTTGTTACAAAGTAACGACTCATAACTGTGACGGGCAGGTCGCCCGGACGCGATTCAAAAAATATTTATTTTTTTATAGTTAACGTTTATCAAAGGCTTATTGTTAGTTTTGTTTCCTATAAATAAATGTTCTTGGGCTATGGCACCATAATTGATATTCCATAAGCAATACGGACTTGGAAGCTAAAAATTATGACCACCTACGCCATCGGCAGTGTAAAAGGCAATTATCAGTTACTGTTAAAATTACTGGAGAAAATACAGTTTGATCCGGAAAACGACTGCTTATGGTTTACCGGTAATTTGGTTAATGAAGGGCCTGAATCGTTGGCTGTACTCAGGTTCGTCAAAGACTTGGGCAAAAAAGCCGTTACCGTGCTGGGCAATCAGGAAATGTATTTGTTGGCGGTGGCAGAAGGCTTCGAACAGACGGAAGCGGGTGATACGCTGGACGACATTCTTAATGCCCCGGACCGGGACGAACTTCTAAAGTGGTTGCGCCGCCGTAGCTTTATTCACCACGATTCGAAGCTCAACTTTACTCTGGTCCATGCGGGTATTCCTGTTGAATGGAGTTTCAGTCAGGCGTTGACCTTTTCCTATGAAGTTGAATCGGTACTATCGATGAATAATTACATGGCTTTACTCGAAAACAGGCAGCGGGACCAATCGCGTTGGAGTGCAAAGCTCAGAGGCTGGAGACGGCTGCGGTTTATCGTTAATGCCTTTACTTTGATCAAATATTACAAAGAACCGGGGAGATTGGATTTCGACACAAGCGGTGCAATCGTATCGCAAGAGCAGGGTTTGCTGCCCTGGTACCGGTCGCCCGACCGTCTTACGCACAATTTGAATATCATTTTTGCCGATAACGCCAATTTTGAAGACGATATTTTCCCCGGCGTTTATCCCTTACCGGCGCAAGAAAACCTTTCCGCATTGAAGCTGGCGGCAACGCCTGAAAGGATCAGCGTCGCTTGTTCGGAAGTAGGCAAATAAGCGATTGTGATTAATCCGGTGCTTACATCCCCCTATCTTCTTTAATGAGGTCGTTTACGATGTCTTTATAGTGATGCCTTAACAAGTTGTCTGTAATGATATCGCAGTCATCATCTTCATACTCAGTTACCAGAATACAGACTTCCTGTAACTCTCTAATTTCTATCTCACAGCCGCTTGTAATCAGCGGCCATATTCTTTTGTCGTATTTTGGAAGGAATAAATTATCCCTGACAACAAACTCCTCACAAGAAACCAAAGGCAATATGGTCCTTATCACAATCGGATTATTGATTGCATCTCCAAGCGTAGGCTGTGCTTTTGCTCCACCGATGAGTCCCAGAAATAGAATCGCTGCGAAGATTAATTTTTTCATTTGCATCACTATAGATAATGCCGTGGAACGCTATTAAATGAATAAAAAGATGACTTTTACAATGCGTAGGAATACTTAATCCGACCTGATCCATAGTTCCACTTTTTGGCTTTGATAAGGAAGCATCACCGTTCCGCATGACCGGTAAGCTTTCGGGAATTCGGCTAATTGCTTGGGCATACTTGAATCATAGCTCTCTGTGTCACGATCGATCCCGAGTACGGCCGATCTTATCTTTTCCGGGGATAAATACTCCAATATTGCTTCAGTGGATAAGCGATCTTGCAATATCGGTATTCCAATCGGAATCGCTTGGAGAATCAGAGCAATTCCCGGAATATTATATAAACCAAGAAACCATTCACTCTGCTTAATATCGCAGCTATCGGTCAACTGATTTAGCTTGAAATAACTATCCCGGGTTTCAGGATCAACCCGAAAAATCCCCAGCGGCGGAATATCTATAGTTTCGGTTTGTTTTTCATACTATTTTTCCGGTTGGCTGTTTAAGTATTGAAAAGTTGAAGGTATTTTGCAAAGTATACGGATATCTATCATTACCGGAATGTGGTAATTAATACTGACTAAAGTGTGTGGCTTGGTAGGTTTAAGTCGGCATATGCCGACGCTGGGCAATCGCGCCCAATGAGCATGACTTGATTTTTACCGCAACGCCATCATAAGGGTTGTTATGACTTTTAATCGATTATCTGTGATATCGCCATCATTAGTGAGCTTACGGTGATGTGATTCACGAAAAACACAACACCGATTATACCTATGTGATGTATTGAAACGGCTGTGATAGGGGTAAGTTGTTCAGTTGGAAGGACGTGCTGTGCTCGTCTTAGCATTTAAGGCGCTACGTCTAACGGATTAGATTTGTGTATTATTTTTTCGTGTTTTTTGTGGTTTTCGTGGACAAGCGTAGTATCAGTTAGGGGGCGATTGGCTTTTTGAGTTTCTGAACCGTAGTAAAAATTTAAAGTGACAATAGTTTAATTTTTAATGACTTACAGGGAACAATAATGATGAGCGAACAGATAACTACCGAATTGAATCATAGTCGGAGATTTCCGGTCGGGGCAGAGCGAGTGCCGGGAAAAGGCGTACATTTTCGAGTCTGGGCGCCTCAGAGCAAGAAAGTCAGTCTGGTAATGAATGCTCAAGGCGAAGAGGTTGATCCTCTTCATCCGCCGATTGAAGTTGAACTGCAAAGCGAAGAAAACGGTTATTTTTCGGTCATTTCGCAACAAGCCGGCATAGGCACCTTGTACCGCTACCTGCTGGATGATGAGCCGCAACCGTGTCCCGATCCCGCCTCGCGTTTTCAACCCCAGGGGCCGCATGGGCCCTCGCAAGTCGTCGATGCTTTAACGTTCGATTGGACGGACGCCGCCTGGCCGGGAGTTGAAGCCCACGGTCAAGTCATATACGAGATGCATATCGGCACCTTTACTCATGAAGGCAGTTGGGTCGCAGCGGCCAAAGAACTGCCTGAACTGGCTGCGCTGGGCGTGACGGTTCTGGAGATCATGCCGGTGGCCGATTTTCCGGGCCGGTTCGGTTGGGGGTATGACGGCGTCAATTGGTTTGCGCCGACACGGCTTTATGGAACTCCGGACGAATTCCGGTATTTTGTTAACCAGGCGCATGCCGTGAGTCTTGGCGTCATTCTGGATGTGGTATTCAATCATTTGGGCCCGGATGGTAATTATCTGGAGAAATTCTCAAACGATTATTTTTCTACCCGCTATCAGTGCGATTGGGGCGATCCGCTGAATTTCGATGGGCCGAATTCAGGCCCAGTGCGAGACTATATACTGGCCAATGCCGCCTATTGGATTAAAGAGTTCCATCTTGACGGCTTGCGTATTGATGCAACCCAGCAGATTTTCGATAGCTCGGCTAAACATATTATTGCCGATATCGTTCAGGCCGTGCGCAAAGCAGGGGCGCCGCGCCTTACCTTTATCATTGGCGAGAATGAGCCGCAAGATTCCAAACTGTTTTCGCCTCCTGAACACGGAGGCTTCGGCATAGACGCGTTATGGAACGACGATTTTCATCATACCGCCATGGTGGCGATGACAGGGCGCGCCGATGCTTATTACAGCGATTACCGGGGGTTCGCACAGGAATTTGTATCCACCTTGAAGCGGGGTTTTTTATATCAGGGTCAATGGTACTCCTGGCAAAACAACACGCGCGGAACTCTGTCGCTGGACATGCCTCCGGCCAAGTTCGTCAACTTTATACAAAATCACGATCAATTGGCCAACTCCGGTAGCGGCAAACGTATCCATTTATTGACCAGTCCTAATCGCTACCGGGCAATGACTGCGTTGCTCTTATTGGCGCCGCAAACGCCGATGTTGTTTCAAGGCCAGGAGTTTGCCGCCACCAGTCCGTTCTTTTATTTTGCCGACCATAAAGATGAAATTGCTCAATTAGTGGAGCAGGGCCGCTCTGATTTTCTGGCCCAATTTCGCGCCTTGGCAACACCGGAAATGCAGGCCCGACTGCCTGATCCCGGCGATCCGCTAACGTTTACCCGTTCAAAACTGGATTTGAACGACCGCAATCTGCATAAGGAAGAATATGACTTACACCGCGATTTGTTAAACCTGCGCCGTAATGACCCGGTATTTCAGGCCAGTCAGCAAAGCAACCGTATTGATGGGGCCGTGTTAAGCCCTGATGCCTTGGTGATACGTTTTTTCGGGGAGAATCCGGGCGATGACCGGCTTTTATTGGTTAACCTGAGCCGGGATATTCATCTTGTGCCCGCTCCGGAACCGCTGTTGGCCCCACCTAAAGATTGTGTTTGGGATGCAATGTGGTTCAGCGAGGACCCGCATTATGGCGGCATGGGCATGCCGCCTTGGCCCAGAAAAGGCAACTGGTATCTTCAAGGCGAATCCGCTGTTGTGCTAAATCCTGTCACCCAACCGAAGGAACCTGCTAACCATGAAAAGTGACATTGTTATTCGAACGAATTGGACCGGGGACCCTGACGAACAGGAAGCCTTACTAAAACACGAATGGTTAGTCACCAACGGTCTTGGCAGCTATGCGTCGGGGACGATCTCGGGGGTGCCCACTCGCCGTTTTCACAGCTTTTTAACCGCTTCGCTTTCCGATCCCCAAGGCCGCTACGTGATGCTCAATCAACTGAGTGAACTGGTTCGGTTTCCTGATGGCAGCAGCCAGAAAATAGGCGGTATCGAATTGGCAGGCGGCGCCCTGGATCTACACGGCATGTCCAGTTTGCGCGAGTTCCGGCTGGAATCCGGGTTGCCGGTATGGCGCTATGAGCTGGCCGGTCATGTGATTGAAAAATGGATATTGATGCCCTACATGAGCAATACCGTTCATGTGGGCTATCGCCTGGTTTCAGGGACAGGACCGGTACGGCTTAAGATTCGTGTGGCCGTGCATTTTCGTCGCCATGACGCTTCGTTGAACGAAGGATTACCGGTGGAGTCCTATGATCTTCAAGCATTGGCCGGACGTCTTGAAATTCATGGGCTTTCGATTCCGCCTTTACGGCTTTACGTTAATGGCGAAAACCCGGCATTCACGATTGAAACCAAACGCTTTAGCGATATTCTTTACCGTATAGAAGAACAAAGAGGCTATGAAGCCCAGGGTAACCTTTGGAGTCCCGGTTATTTTCGCGTTGATCTTGCCGCGGGTAAAGATGTCACTTTGATCGCTTCAGCTGAAAGCTGGGAAAGCATTCTGGCGCTGTCTCCTGCGGAAGCATTTCAGGCCGAGCTGGAACGGCGTCGACGTTTACTGGCGGCGGCACGTCCGGAATTGGATATAGGTTTGGCAAAGCAGTTAGTGCTGGCAGCCGATCAATTTATTATCGCGCCGATAGAGCGGATTGCCGAAACTACGCGTGTCCGTGCAACCGGCGGCGATGTGCGAACCATCATTGCCGGTTATCACTGGTTCACCGATTGGGGGCGGGACACCATGATCAGCCTGGAAGGCCTGACCTTGACTACCGGGCGGCATATCGAGGCGGGACATATTCTGCGCACTTTTGCCCATTATCTGCGTGACGGCCTCATTCCCAACATGTTCCCGGAAGGTGAAAGCGAAGGCGTATATTACACCGCCGATGCGACGCTCTGGTTTTTCCATGCGCTGGACCGTTATATCGAGATCACCGGAGACAGGGGAATGCTTAAGGAACTGTTGCACAAGCTGCTGGATATTATTGATCATCATATTCAGGGCACTCGCTTCGGTATTCATCGCGATGCCGATGATGGCCTGCTGATCCAGGGTGATCCGCGTTACGCGTTGACCTGGATGGACGCCAAACTAGGCGATTGGGTGGTTACGCCGCGCCGCGGCAAAGCGGTTGAAATCAATGCGCTGTGGTACAACGCACTGCGCATCATGGAAAAGTGGATGAACGAGGAAAATCAGCACTCACATGCAATCGAGATGGCAAAGTTCGCCGATGCCGCCCGGCTTAGCTTCAATCAACGGTTTTGGAATGCACAGGCCGGGTGTCTGTATGATCTGGTCGACGGCGAAAACGGCCAAGATGACCCGGCATGTCGGCCCAATCAGTTGTTTTCCATAGCGCTATCCTATCCGGTATTGGACCAAGAACATTGGCAAGCTGTATTTCAGACGGTCAAAGACAAGCTATTGACGCCTGTGGGTCTGCGCACACTGTCCCCGGATCATCCCGATTATAAAGCCGATTATCATGGCGACCTTCGCACCCGCGATGCCGCTTATCACCAAGGCACTGTTTGGCCTTGGCTGATAGGGCCTTATGTGGATGCCTGGCTGCGCGTGTATCCCGAACAGCGCAAAGATGTGCGTGATTTTCTTGATCGATTATTGGAGAGGCACCTGCATGAAGCCTGTATCGGTTCGGTCAGCGAAGTTTTTGATGCCGAGGGTTTATACGCCCCGCGAGGCTGTATCGCTCAAGCATGGAGCGTAGCGGAAATTCTTCGTAGCTGGGTAAAGGTAACTGAAGACCACAACAGGAGCGAGTAAAGCGCTGCTCTCTATTCGTTGTTGAAAACAAGTCCGCATGATTTGGGTTGATTAGCGGTATAGCAAAATATATAGCCGCTATAGGCCCAATAAATTATTCTTGTCCCCACGCGCTGCATTCCGGAGTCCGTACGAACGAGAGCGAAGTGTTGTAGGAGCGGGCCGTGCCCGCGATAAGAGCACGACAAATCTGCAACGCGGCCTAAAAGTCGCGGGCGCGGCTCGCTCCTACGGGGTATTGAAGAACCGTAAGCGAAAGTTATTTGTCGAGGAATCCTCAGCCGAGAAAGATATGGCTCTTTATTTTTTCGTGCTTTCGTGGACAGTGCGTAACATCAGTTAGTAATAGATCATTATCGGAACCCACCCAACCGGCCTATCGCCGGGTCTTTTTGTTTATCCATTTAAGGCGGGATTAATCGGAGTACAGGCTGCCTGTTCGCAAGCGAGGCTTGCACGCCTGTAGAACCTGTCCATGCTGTCGCCCATCGCTAAAACTCAACTCTCAGGCCATTCATATTCAAACAGCTGTAACGTCGCTTTGTCCATGATTGGTGCGCTGTGTGCCTTATCCGCCAAGGCGTACCTGCACATCCTACATTCCAATAGCAGAGGAATACCCTTAATCGGTTCTTAAACTTGTTCATGTTACAAACTTTGGCTCAAATTAAACGAACGGTGAGTTATGTACGTCAACGTACAGACGTTGCGGCAGGGTAATCCTATTCTGGCCTTCACTTGGGTGAGCAGCTTGGTACGGGTAATAAACGTGGACATCTGCCGGAGGCGGTAGCTATCCAGGCCAAGGTGGGTGTTGCCGGTTACTGCAAGGCGGCGCCGATACTACGTTCCATACTGGTGCCGCCGCTAACCGGCACCAGTATGGCGCACTTTAAATGGCGCTACTTAGAAGTGGTGCGCACGGATAGTCAATCCGGCAGCCGATCCTGAAATCCACGATGTCGCTGATCGGCTACAAAATATTCAACTGCATCTATTCCTAAGGAGGGATTATGGATAAGACACCTACGATCATTGTCTTCTCACATCTGCGATGGAACTGGGTATGGCAGCGTCCGCAACATTTGCTGTCACGCTTGGCAAAGCGTTTTCGTGTTATGTTCATCGAAGAGCCGGTACTCTGCGAGACTTGGCAAGCCGCGCACTGGCGCTTCGAGCGGTCGGTTTCTTCCGTGTTGGTTTGCACGCCGTACACGACCATTCCCGATCCGGGCTTCAACGGCAACCAACTGCACCAGCTCAGCATTCTTCTCGACCAACTGGTTGATCGAGAAGCCCTGCAAGACCTTCTGGTCTGGCTCTATATGCCCATGGCCCTGCCGCTGGCCCGTCGGCTCAAGCCTTTGGCGATGGTCTACGACGTGATGGACGAGTTGTCCGCCTCTAAGTATGCACCGCCGGAATTTCTGGAATGGGAGGCGGAAGCTTATCGCTGTGTGGACCTGGTGTTCACCGGAGGTCCAAGCTTGTACCGGGCCAAGCGCGACCGCCACCCCAATGTGCATTATTTTCCGAATAGCGTTGATGCAGCCCACTTCGGAAAAGCCCGCGATACAGCGCTTGACCACGTCGAGCAGGCAAGCCGGCCCCGACCGCGTTTCGGCTTTTTCGGCGTTATTGACGAACGCATAGATCTGCCGTTACTGGACCAAATGGCCCTTGAGCGGCCCGAGTGGCAACTGATGATGGTAGGGCCTGTCACCAGAATCGATCCGGGACAATTGCCCCAACATCCCAATATCCACTATTGGGGGCAACAGAGTTACGATCAGCTGCCGGCTTTTCTGGCGGGTTGGGATGTCTGTCTGCTTCCTTTCGCCTGCAACGAGTCGACCCGTTTCATCAGTCCAGCCAAGACGCTGGAATATATGGCGGCGGAGAAACCCATCGTCAGTACGCCAATTGCCGATGTGGCCGAACCTTACGGCGATATTGTTTATCTCGGCGATACCGCCGATGCATTCCTCTCCGCCTGCGATCTTGCGTTGAACCAGAGCGCCGAGCAGTTTAACCAACGGCTCACCGGAATACGCAAAATCTTGTTGAACACATCTTGGGACATGACTGCCCGAGCCATGGTGGAAGAAATCGGCAAAATTCAAAAGGGCCGGGTGCGGGGAGCGCCTGCCAAGGCACGGGCCAGGAAAGATCGTACTAAGGTCGCTATTATCGGCGCCGGCCCGACCGGATTATCCGCGGCTTTTCATGCCCAGGATTCAGTGCTGCTGGAGGCGAATAACACGGTTGGCGGATGGTGCAGCTCTTTGGAAGAGAATGGCTTTACCTTCGATTTTGCCGGTCACATCATCTTTTCCAAAGAGCCTTACGTGCATGAGATGTACCGCAAGCTGCTGGGCGACAATGTTCATTGGCAGGATCGCGGGGTCTCCGTCTACAGCAACGACCTGCACACACGTTATCCGTTAAAAGGCGGTTTCCAGTCGCTGATGAATGGTTTTCTTCCATACCTGAAGACCCGGTTGCGCCTGAACTCCAAAGTCGTGTCGATTTCACCGGGCCGGCATAACGTGACCCTGGCTGATGGTTCTACGCTGGAATACGGTCATTTAATCAGTACCATGCCTCTGCCGATTCTGTTTCAGAGCCTTCGCGGCGATGTGCCGGTTCGTATTCGTCAAGCGTCGGAGGCGCTACGGCATGTCTCTGTCCGATCTGTGAATCTCGGGATCGGCCGGCCTAATCTGACCGAAAAATACTGGATTTACTATCCGGAGGATACCGTATTTCATCGTATATTCGTGCAGGGCAACGCCAACCCCCACTGTAATCCGCCCGGCGGTTTCGGTCTGACTTGCGAAATAACTTATGCGCCCGGAAAACCATTGCCCTGCGATGGCGATGCGCTGATTCAGCAATGTATTCGGGATTGTCATAAAGTAGGCATCTTTTCTCCGGAAGATCCGGTTTGGGCCGCCAATCAAGTGGACATGCCGTATGCCTATGTGATTTACGATCATGCCCGCGCCGCCAACCTAAAGCTGGTCCGGGACTGGCTGGCCGAGCGCGACATCATTCTTGCCGGCCGTTACAGCGAATGGGAGTACTACAATGCCGACCATGCCTTTTTGGTAGGCAAGCAGGCTGTCGAGTCCGTGCGGGGACTCCAGGCCAAACGGATTGCTGTCCCGGCTCGCAGGGTTATCAACTCCGGCGTAATTGCAACCGGGATTTCCGAAGGGCCGGGGCAATATTGAACGCCATGATGGATGACATCTATCCAAGACCTCAATTTCGCCGAGCCGGCTGGATGTCGCTTGACGGCCCGTGGCGTTTTGGTTTCGATAATGAAATGAAATTCAGGACGCCGCGAGACGTTTCCGACTGGCCGTTGACGATCAACGTGCCATTTGCCCCGGAAAGCGCCTTGAGCGGGATTGGCGATACCGGATTTCACCGGGCCTGCTGGTATCAGCGCGAATTTAATCTGCCTGATGATTGGCGCGGATCACGGATTCTGCTACATTTCGGCGCTGTCGACTGGCAGGCGCGGGTCTGGGTCAACGATCTGAAGGTATGCGAGCATCAGGGTGGCCATACGCCGTTCAGCGCCGACATCACTTTCGCTCTGGCTGCGGGGCCACTGCAACATATCGCGGTATGGGCCGAAGACGATCCGCATGATTTGGAAAAGCCGCGCGGCAAGCAGGACTGGCTGCTGGAACCCCACGGCATCTGGTATCCCCGAACGACCGGCATCTGGCAGACTGTGTGGCTGGAATGCGTCAGTGCTACTTATATCCAGAATATCCGTTGGACGCCCAACCTGGAACACTGGGATATCGGCTTCGATGCTTATGTGGTCGGGAGTCAGCCTGAAGGAACTTCGGTCTCGGTTTGCCTGCATTGCCAAAACCGATTACTGGCCGAAGATACTTACTACGTCACCGCCGGTGAAGTACACCGGCGAATCGGGCTGTCCGATCCTGGAATTGACGATTTTAGAAATGAAATGCTGTGGTCGCCGGAACATCCGACTTTGATCGACGCCGAAATCAAATTGCTTCGTGACGGCGAGGTGATCGATGAGATCATTTCTTATACCGCATTGCGCTCGATAGGCGTCCAGTCCGAGCGCATCCTGCTGAACGGTCGGCCTTATTCGCTGCGGCTGGTGCTGGACCAGGGTTACTGGCCGGATTCGCTGATGACCGCTCCCGACGCAAAGGCATTGCGGCGGGATGTCGAGCTGGCCAAGGCCATGGGCTTCAACGGTGTGCGCAAGCATCAAAAAATCGAGGACCCGCGCTACATGTATTGGGCCGATGTGCTGGGCCTGATGGTCTGCACCGAGATGCCCAGTACTTACCGGTTTACCCACAAGGCCATCAGCCGGTTGTTGGCGGAATGGATCGAAGTGATCGAGCGCGACATCAGTCATCCCTGCGTACTGATCTGGGTGCCGTTCAACGAATCCTGGGATGTGCCCGATCTACCGTCCCTGTCGGCCTCTCAGGACGCGGTCCAGGCTTTTTACCACCTGACCCGTTCATTCGATCAAACACGCCTGGTGATCGGTAACGACGGCTGGGAAAGTTCCGCGACTGACATCATCGGCATCCACGACTACGATGCCGATCCTGATCATATCCGCGCGCGCTATGGGCCGGGAGTGAAGTTGCAGGATTTTTTCGATCGACGCTGGACAGGCGGGCGCATTCTGACTCTCGACGGCCATCCCCATCGAGGTCAGCCGGTTCTGCTTTCGGAATTCGGCGGCGTCGCTTTTATCCGCCCGGACGACGAGCGCTATAATCAAGGCTTGGGTGATATCCGGATTGACGATCCGGAGGAATTCCGGAAACAAATCCATGCAATCATCGAAGTCGTACGTTGCACGGCGATGCTCAGCGGTTTTTGCTATACCCAATTCGCCGATACTTTTCAGGAGGCCAACGGGCTATTGTTTTCCGATCGCACCCCGAAGATAGCTCTTGAAGACATCGCCAACGCGGTCCGTGGAGAACCTCATGAACAGCCTTGAATTGGAGAAAATCGATGGTCGTAAGCTTAGTCTATACAGCCGTCGGCCTATTGATGTAGCCATCAAGCCTTCGCCATTGGAAGCTCCGAAGGGCAGCCATCCATTGCGCGGAGAATCGGTGGCTTATGTGGCTTATCGTCAGACCCGTATATTTCATCCTCCGCCGGAATGCAATCCTTTTGGGCCCTCGGGTAATACAGCCAATCCTGCCGAATTGCCGGTCGGTGATTACAATATCGCAGTGTTTGACAACCGTTTTCCGACTCTGACCGGTTTAGCGCACGATGTGCCTGAGCGTTTGGTCGAAACGCTACTACCGATCAAAGCGGTATCCACGTTCGATCGGTTGAAATATCCAGCCGGTACGGAGCTTGCCGCAGGAATGTTCGCTAACGATGCGTTGACGGAGGACAAGGTGAAGGCGTTGCAGGCGGTAGAGGCTGACTTATGAATTATCGTGAGCCCAACCTGCTGAAGTTTGCTGATTTTTTCGGTGCCCATCCGGAGGTCGAAGCCAGTGCGCCAGGCCGGGTCAACCTGCTGGGTGAGCACACCGATGACAACGACGGTTTCGTGCTGCCCATTGCCATTCCGCAACGCACTTGGGTGGAATTGTCCCGGAGTCCCGATCAATGGAGCCGGTTCCGTTCAATGAACATGGACGGGCTTTTCCATTACCAGGCGGGCGGCGCCTTTCCGTCCGGTTTCGCGGCTTATCTGGCGGGCTGCTTCGAAGTACTGCGGGAAGAAATGATTAATGTGATGGCTCCGGTTAATGTGCTTATCCGTTCGGACGTGCCAATGGGCGCAGGGTTGGCCAGCAGCGCGGCGCTGGAGGTGGCTGTACTGCGGGGATTGCGCGCGTTGTTTCATCTTCCCGTGGATGACATCGATATTGCTCTTCTCGCCCAGCAGGCGGAGATCCGTTTTGCCGGTGTGCGTTGCGGGATTATGGACCAGATGGCGGCCAGTCTGGCCGATCAGCAACATATGTTGTTCCTGGATACGCGGACTCTGGAACGTCGGTTATTGTCGCTCCCGGAACAGAGCGAACTTGTCGTACTGGACAGCGGCGTGTCGCTCAACTTTCATAACCAGCGTCGTGCGGAATGCGAAGACGCGGCCCGCAGGCTGGGTATCGCGATGCTTCGTGACCTCGACGATCCGGCAGCTGCGGAAGCTCTGCCGGAACCGCTGAACCGCAGGGTGCGCCATGTCGTGACCGAAAACCGGCGCGTACTTGATGCGATATCCGGTGTTTCTGCGGACGAGTTCGGTGCGTTGATGAACGCATCCCATGCGAGTTTGCGCAACGATTTCGAGGTTTCGGTTGCCGAGCTCGATTGCCTGGCGGAACTTCTGCAAAATCACCCGGACGTTTACGGCGCTCGTCTTAGCGGCAGCCTCTGCGTCGCGTTGGCGCGGGCAGGGCGAGGCGGTACGGCGGGGGACGAGGTTTTGGCCGCCTATCATGCCAAGGGCTATCAAGGCCGTGTATTGGTGTCGGGACCTATGCGAAACCCGCTGTAAGTCCTGATTTTGATGTTGGGGAAAGACAGGATGTACATTTCTCCCGACGTAATACACCCATTAAACGAACGAGGTTATGTACGTCAACGTACAGACGTTGCGGTCGGATAACCGTATCATTTTTCCAGTCGGATGAATTCGTCTTTTGTCACTGCTGCGGAGCAAGTTGTATTGTCGTTGGGCTAAAGTGAAACAGAAACGGAACATGCCGAGGCAATAAAGTTAATCTCACAGCCACAGTCTAGGGATCCCATCGACGACCATTACAGTGCCGAGATCAACACATTCGGCGAAATGATCGACCCTCAACGAGGAAGAAGAAAAGATTTTCATCAAGGAAAAAGCAGGCATGGATATAGCCGCGTTAGTCAAAAGGATGATCCGGCTGCGCAGATGGAAACGGAGAAGGATACGGACACGGTGGAAAGCGATGAAGCGGAAAATGGTTGCATAGCTGTTCCGATTTATATCTCGATATCAGGTTTTAAGTTAGCTGGAGGAAACCATGAATATACGTACGTTTACCCTATCGATTGGTGTTGTTTTTGTTGTTGTTGGTGTACTAGGCTTTTTTCCAGCCTTAATGACGCCTCCGGCCCCAGACGCTCCGGTCATATCGACCGAATATAGCTTGCTGTTCGGCATGTTTCCGGTCAATTCCCTGCACAATATCGTGCATTTGGCGATCGGTGCGTGGGGCATCCTGGTTTACAAGGATCTTGACGCCTCCCGTCTGTACGCCCGCAGCCTAGCCGTTTTATATAGCGTGCTTGGCGTGTTTGGGCTTATCCCCGCATTGAGTACACTATTCGGACTGGTGCCGCTTTTTGGACATGATGTCTGGTTGCATTTTTTGGTAGCTTTGGCTGCGGCTTATTTCGGATTTGTATCGCCTGTAACGGTGGAAATGGGGCATTCAGGACATGCGGATAGATCGGGCGGGATCTCCTGACGTTTTGCAGTTTAGGTTAGTTTGATCTTGAAGCGTTTTCAGGACGCTCTTTTAGGTTAATCAGGAAAGTACAGTTGCAACGGTATGTAAGAGGAGCCGGCAGTGAACAATACCGATATCCCAAATACGTTAATGGCTTGATGGTCAAGCTGGCGGATGGGATTAGCGGTATTCCTGCCGGTTCCTTTTTTTACGAGTAACGTAAAGAACTTGCAATCAGCAAGTTTCCTTTTATTGTTTTACCCAAGACAAAGCAGCCTGTCGTCTGGAAAAAAGTATTCAGTAAGGCTTGTGTGGCATTTTTGTATATTATTGGCCGGATTTTGATTCGCAGCATTTTGAATAGGTACTCGGCTGGTTTAAAAAAAACAGGACCGGACACTTGGCGGTTAACCTTATAAGCAATTCGGCAATCAAAAAAATCAGTGGTTCAAGTTATTAACTGATGTTACTCAGTTATTCGAATTTAGAAGACTGTACTAACAATTTTATTAAAAGTGTCGCTAGCGCGACGGTTATTTGAATCGGGTTTGTCGCACCCGAAGGCGAGTTACTTTCTTTTGCTCCGCCAAAAGAAAGTAACCAAAGAAAAGGCGGCCCGGTTGCCGCTTGCTTCCTGCGCTCCTCGCTTTTATCGAGGGTCAGCAGAGGGGCTCCTGCCCCTCTGCTGACCCTCGATAAAAGCTCCGGTGCTCGGCGCGGCAAACGGGAGAAATACGGTCCGTGCGTAACATCAGTTATTAACTGATGTTACGCACTCGCCCCCCAAAAGGCGTATTATTCTGGAATGGATAAAGAAAAATTAGAGTTATACACAGATTACCTGATCTGCAATAGTGGGTTTGCGACGGCGACCGGATTATCGGCCATGTTGGAAGGGGATATGAGCCATGACCAACTAACCCGTTATTTGTCAGCCCGGGAATACACCTCCAAAGACCTGTGGAGAGAAGTCAAAATGACGGTACGCCAAATAGAACAGGAAGACGGTTGTCTGATCTTTGACGATACCATCCAGGAGAAGGCCTGGACGGATGAGAACGAGATCATGTGCTGGCATTATGATCACTGCAAAGGGCGCTCGGTCAAGGGCATCAACCTATTGAACGCGTTGTATTATGGCGGAGGCGTGTCAATTCCGGTCGCCTTTGAAGTGGTGCGCAAGCCCTATCAGTTCAGCGACGTGAAAACCCGCAAGGTCAAGCGGGCCAGTGAATTCACTAAGAACGAATTGATGC